>JAEEGI010001425.1_pt1 | contig 59657 bp, 49 predicted proteins | sample 8958751 | NCBI WGS metagenome assembly JAEEGI01 (sample SAMN16246545, study PRJNA631951) | gut metagenome | biome: gut microbiome; feature: rumen; material: KS-attached | host: Bos | place: Iran: Karaj | collected 2018-10
TCGAAGAGTGAGCCGAAGCGCATTCCGATTACGTCAGAAGAAACGATTTCGTCTTCGTTGTATCCGAATGTTTCTGGGTCAGAAGCTTTCTTCATAGCAGCGTTGATAGCTTCTTTTGTTACATCCTTGCCCTTTACTACAGCAGTAAGGATAGTTGTAGATCCTGTTGGAACTGGAACACGCTGAGCAGAACCAATCAATTTTCCGTTCAATTCAGGAATTACAAGACCGATAGCCTTTGCAGCACCTGTTGAGTTAGGAACGATGTTCTGAGCACCTGCACGTGAGCGGCGGAGGTCACCCTTGCGCTGTGGACCATCAAGAATCATCTGATCACCAGTATAAGCGTGGATTGTAGACATGATACCAGACTGGATTGGGAATGCATCGTTAAGAGCCTTAGCCATTGGAGCAAGACAGTTAGTTGTACAAGAAGCAGCAGAGATGATGTTGTCGTTCTTTGTAAGAGTCTTGTGGTTTACATTGTAAACGATTGTTGGAAGGTCATTTCCAGCTGGAGCTGAGATTACAACCTTGCGTGCACCTGCATCGATATGAGCCTGTGATTTAGCCTTTGATACATAGAAACCTGTACATTCAAGTACAACGTCTACTTTGAGTTCTCCCCAAGGAAGTTCAGCAGCATTTGGTTTTGCATAAATTGTGATTTCTTTTCCATCAACGATGATAGAACCTGGAACTTTTACAGTTTTTCCATCTTCTTCAAGAACAGCGTCCTTATAAGATACAGTGTGTTTACCTTCACCAATGCGGCCCATGTATCCACCCTGTGCTGTATCATACTTCAAGAGGTGAGCAAGCATTTTTGGGCTTGTCAAATCGTTGATAGCAACTACTTCGTATCCTTTAGCGTCAAACATCTGACGGAAAGCCAAACGACCAATGCGGCCGAAACCATTAATAGCAACTCTTACATTTGCCATATTATATCTCCTAAAAAATTGATTAAGATTTTTGTTGTATATAAAATAGCGGATTTTCGTGAAATAGTCTATATGTTTTGAATTTTGAGTGATTTTTACGTTTTTTTGTAGGTTAACAGCTATGATCCGGAAGATTCTTTATGCCTTGTATCAAAATAACCACCATCTTCCAGATAGCGGCGGCGGGTCATAATAAGGCTGATTAATTCCTGGTACATGTGGTAATCAATTTCAAGTGCCATTGGAAGAAGAAAGTATTCGGTTTCGTCGCAGTAGCGTTCTATAAACTTAGGGTCGGTAACGTAACCGAGCGAAATCATGTTGGAAATACGGTCTGCACATTTAAGGATTTTGGCCTTCGGGCTGCCGGTATCGAGGATGCGACGGAGAAACTGCTGCTTGTTTTCATCTTCGCGGCGGGTTACTTCAAGCACTAAATCAAGAACAGCCTGCCCTTCTTCATCGGCATTTACAATCAGATTTCTGTCAAAGCCTTCAATGTCCTCCACAGTATCGTGAACCACAGAAGCCTTAAGCAGCACCGAATCAATATAACCGTAATCAATAAGGATTGCGAGCGTGTCCATCTGATGACGGAACATATTACCGCCGGCGTGACGAGCCTTTCCAATCAGAGCGGTTGCCAGCTGCATATAAGGAGCAATACGCATTCTTCCCAGCTGATTCATATTCGAATCATCCATACGCAGAGACCGTTCGGTTTTCATCTCATAATCCTTAATCATATGGAAGATAATATAGCGTTTTTTTTTATGTGAATCAATTTGTATGAAAGATTTTTTTGTTATTTTCCCAGAGTTCCGGCAATAACTATTCCAGCTATGATGATTGCGGCACACAGAAGTTTGCGGCCAATGTTCTTTTCGTGGAAGAAGATTTTGCCGCCGATGATGGTAACAAGACAGGCGGATTGTTTTATAAGCGTCATTATTGTAATTTTGCTTGCTGGGTTGCCGTTGGCGATAAAGAGAGCCTTGTCGCCGATTACGAACATTATTGCGAGCGCCCAGATCCAGCCGTTTTTAATCACACTCCAGCTGAGGCGGATTTTCTTAATCAGAATATAGATTATATAATAGAAGACAATAAAGAGCATATACCAGAATTGCAGCTGCGAGCTTGTTATGTCTTTCATGAGGATTTTGTCCATAAAGCCGGAAAATGAATTGAACAGGCAGGATAGGAATGCAAGAATGATGAAGAAGACGCTAGTCTGGTTAAATGGCGGCTGAAAGGGAGTGGGCTCAGATGATTGAGATTGTCGCATCGAGTACGACAATGACACAGTGTCGGGAGACGCAATGTCATTCTCGTGCTTGACACGGGAATCTACCACTTTAAGTAACAGTAATCCCCCGCACACAAGCAGTAATCCCACAATCTGAAAAACTCCCATTGTCTCGTGCAGAAAAATCACACCGAGTAAAGTTCCAAAAATTACGCGCGATAAAGAAAGCACTCCGTACAGGCTTACAGGCAGCCGTTTGAGCGAATTAAAGCTGCAAAGCCAGGCAAGAAACATACAGAAAGATTTTAGCGCTATGAGGAAATAAAACTTTGGTTCAAGACCGCCGGCTTTTGGGGCTTGTGGAATAACGAGGATAAAGGAAAGCAGCGTGTAAGTAAAAAGGACTTCCATGACGGAGTTTTTGTCCATTGCCTTTTTTTTGGCAATTTCGCGTCCGCCCTTTAGAAGTCCATATAATAATACCAGAAAAATCCAGCTCATAATTTACAAAAAGAAACCCCGAAATAATTTCGGGGCAATGTTTAATTCCAGTTCAGTTCTAGTTCAGCTCTTTGATGTAGCTTTCAAGAACTGCAATCTTTTTCTGGCTTTCGGCAAGTCTGTCGCGTTCTTCCTGAACAAGGTTAGCAGGAGCATGCTGTGCAAAGTTTCCATTGAGCTTGTTTTCACTCATGCGTGCATAGCCCTGCTCTTTTTCCAAAGCCTTCTGGAAGCGGGTCAAAAGCTGTTCCTTATTGATTGTTTCGTCAACAAGAACAAATGCTTCAAAGCCTTTTCCAACAGTTCCGATTGAGCTTGCAGGTTTTGCATCAACAAAATCAACCTTGGCAATACCGCCCAAAAGCTGAATCATTTCTACCTTTTCGCGGGCAACCTCAGCAGCACTTCCCTTTTCAATTTTGATTCCAACATTAATCTTTATTGCAGGATCAATACCACAGTCAACCTTAGCAGCACGGAGCTTGGCAATCAAATCCTTAAGAGAATCAAAGCGTTCTGCAATTCCAGCATTGTCGCGGGCAGCTGCAACTTCAGGATAAGGAGCATTGATAAGCATTCCAACATATTCGCTGTTAGATGAAATCTTCTGAGTTCCTGCTGCCTTGCGGTTCTTAGCAATCTCTGCCAGTGGAAGCTTAGCGTAAATCTCTTCTGTAACAAAAGGAATATATGGATGAAGAAGTCTCAAGTTTTCTTCGAGGATATTCATAAGAACTGAAGTCTGACGATCCTTTTCCTTATCATCACCATTCTTAAAGTTAATCTTTGTAGCTTCAACGTACCAGTCGCAGAACTCATTCCAGAAGTATTCCATGAGGGCACTGGCTGCATCGTTGTAGCGGTATGTTTCAAGCGCTTCACGTGCAATTGTAACTGCATTATTCAAACGGCCGTAAATCCACTTGTCAAGTTCGGTAAGATCTGCATCTGTAACTGGAACAAGATTGCGTCCTTCAAGATTACCCAAAAGGTAGCGGCTTGCATTCCAAACCTTGTTACAAAAACGGCTTCCGAGCTTGAAGGAATCCTTATCAATCAAAACATCCTGTCCCTGGGCACACATAAAGCCAAGTGTGAACTTAAGGGCATCGGCACCGTACATGTCAATAATTTCAAGAGGGTCCATACCGTTTCCAAGAGACTTAGACATTTTGCGGCCCTGCTTATCGCGAACAAGTCCGTGCATGTAGATATCATGGAATGGAGCCTTACCTGTAAACTCAAGACCAGCCATAATCATACGTGCAACCCAGAAGAAGATGATATCGTATGCAGTTACAAGGGCTGTTGTAGGATAGAAGGTTTCGAGGTCCTTAGTTTTCTCAGGCCAGCCGAGTGTTGAGAAAGGCCAGAGCCATGAGCTGAACCAGGTATCAAGAACGTCTTCATCCTGCTTAAGGTCTTCTGCACCACATCCACACTTAGAACACTTTGTCGGGTCTGTGCGGCTTACAATTACTTCTCCACACTTCTGACAGTACCATACAGGGATTCTGTGTCCCCACCAGATCTGGCGGCTTACACACCAGTCGCGGATATTAACAAGCCACTGTTCGTATGTGTTTTCCCATTTCTGTGGGAAGAACTGGATTTCTCCGTTTTTCCATGCAGCAAGAGCTTTTTCTGCCATTGGCTTCATTTTTACAAACCACTGGTCGCTCAAATATGGCTCAACTACAGTTTTACAGCGGTAGCAGTGACCAACAGAGTGAACCATTTTTTCTTCACCCTTATACAGGCCGGCAGCTTCAAGGTCTTCTATTACAAGCTTACGGGCAGCTTCCGGCTTGAGTCCACGGTATTTTTCCGGTACATTTTCGTTCAGGCGTCCATCAGGAGTAAGAAGATTTACAACCTCAAGATTGTGGCGTTTACCAACTTCCCAGTCGTTAGGATCGTGAGCTGGAGTGATTTTTACCATACCGGTTCCAAACTCTTTATCAACATATTCATCAGCAATAATTGGGATTTCTTTTCCTGTCAAAGGAAGACGCAGCATTTTACCAACAAGCTTTGTATAACGTTCATCTGTTGGATTTACGGCAACAGCAGTATCACCAAAGAAGGTTTCAGGTCGGGTTGTAGCAACCTCAATCTTTCCGCTTCCATCAGCATATTCATAATAAAGGTGATACATTGCACCCTGTGTATCCTCGTGGTCTACTTCATCATCAGCAAGAGCAGTACCACAGCGCGGGCACCAGTTTACAAGGCGCTTACCACGGTACATAAGTCCGCGCTCATAAAGAGTTACGAATACATCGCGAACAGCTGCGCTCAAGCCTTCATCATAAGTAAAACGCTCGCGGTCCCAGTCTGTAGAGTTTCCAAGCTTTTTCTGCTGCTTTACAATTGTGTTATGATGGTCTTCCTTTACAGCCCAGGTTCTTTCAAGGAACTTTTCGCGGCCAAGGTCGTTTCGTGTAAGACCTTCTTTTTTAAGCTGACGTTCAACAACGTTCTGTGTAGCAATTCCGGCATGGTCTGTACCCGTGAGCCAGAGAGTGTTATCGCCCTTCATTCGGTGATAGCGAACAACAATATCCTGCAGAGTGTTGTTAAGACCGTGTCCCATGTGAAGAACGCCGGTTACGTTTGGAGGAGGAATCACGACGGAATAAGTGTTGGTTTTCTTGTTGCAGTCTGCACACTGACATACATACTGCTTGTGAATAGGCGAAGCTTCATCGCTTGCCGGTTTAAAATAACCTTTGGTTTCCCACTCACTGTAGATACGGTCCTCAAATGATTTTGGATCGTAAGCCTTTTCCAATTCAATAGCTTTCATTTTTCCGTCCTTTTCAGCATCCTACTCCATTGTGCTGAATAATTAAGATTATATATGGAAAAGATTATAGTGTTTTTGCATAGGTTTGTCATTATGGAGAGTTAAATCAAGTGATTACAAATAGCTGGGCCTAAAGCTTATAAGTAAGCTCGCCTTCTATATTGTGACGTTTTTTCCATTCTTCAATGGCGGAATAGAATCTTCGGTTGACACTTGCGTTTCCTGGACCCAAAGCCTGAACAATTTTATAGTGATAAGTCTTTTTATCCTGTTTAATTTCCATGCAAACCTTCATTTTGTTATCTTTAATTAAAACAACAATTATGGAAGCCTTATCTAAAACCTTGTTTCTGTAAAGATAGCCTACACAGTTTCGCATGTGTGTACTGATTTCGTAAAGCTCGTCAGTAGTTTTTGGAAGCACAAAGAAATACGCATCTTCAGGTCCATTTTTAATAATTTTTTTACCAATTTCAAAATCTGCAGTTTTAGGATGACTTTCGTTTTTTACATTTTCGTATACAAACATATCTTCAACAGGTTCTATCTCATTTTCTGCATTTATATCTTCACCATCATCGGTAACAATATTTTCATCTGCATCCTGTACGTTTGAATTATTAGTCTGCATCTTTTCTGCTTTGAGCATCATAAGTCTGTTTTGCTTTATAGATTCATAATCTATCTTTATCTTAAGCTCTGGAATCGTATCAATAAAATCTTCAAATTTTAAAACATCATCATCATATTTAATTGTCTGATTTGTGACTTTTTCTGCATTAGATCTGTATCCGTATCTGCCATCATCATCTTCCTGCACAAAATATTGAACAAGCTGGTCGTGCATTTGATTTGTAAAGCCTTCTTTCAGGATTCGTTCATGAAAGGCAACAGGAAGATTTCTTGCATTCTTGTAATAAATGGTTATGGCATCGAATATAACATTTAAGTTTGTATCCTTAAAGAACTTTATCATTCTTTTTACAATAACAGACTCACTTTTATCGGTACGTGCATTCTGAACCCAAAGCCGTAAACCATTCAGAATATTATAAGTCTCTTTTTTTGCAGCTCCTAAATCTAAATATACTGTCCTGTTTTTTATAGAAAAACGGAGACGGTTTTCAGTTATAAAGATGTTATATAACAGTTCATCCGTTACCAGAGTTTTTATTGCATCTGAATTGGTAAAACCAATATATTGCGAAAATGCATGAAGAAGAATCAGTTCCGGGTTTTTATGAAAATCCTTACGGAGTCTTTTTGTTTCTTTTACCTGGACCAGATTGCAGAAATCCTTAAAAAGATTCAAATCAGCACGGAAATTAAAACTCTTAACATTATCAACTTTATTCGCTATATGGCTGAACTCCGGACAGCTTGGATATTTTATAAAATCCTTAAGATCTGCATTTTCTGCATGCAGCTCAACTCCAAACTTTCCTTTACAAAGCCCCAGAATAACATGCATTATTTTATTGTTAATATCTGGAGAAATATCCTTAAGGTCGCAATCCCTTGGATGACTCATGATTCCATAATTAAAATCTATTATTTTAGAGAAAACTTTTTGGGTTGTAAAAATCTGGTTTTCATAAACATCAATCCAGTGCCATCGCTCGTTTACTCTTATTACAAAGTTGTCTGTATCAATAATGAACTCGTATTGATTTTTGTTCCAGCTTTTATTCAGGCCGATGTTTGAAGATAATCTAAGTCCACATGAAAAAAACATATTATAGTCTGGAGTGATAGTGATTAGTTCCCAACGTTTATGAAAGTCGCACCAGCCTTTTTTTGTTCTGTTATTAAATGGAATTAATACTTGAGGTGTTATAGAAACCGTTGGATTTTCGAGGTCTTGTTTGATTGGATTATACTTATATGAATAGCAGACTATCATAAAAAACACCAGAAGCTACAAGGATTTTAACACTAGTTGGACACATTTTACAATAATTTTTTATTTATCCTTCCATTTATTTACCACTTATCGCAATAAATTACCACTTGTCGTAAAAATCAACACAACGGAACAGAGTCGGTATATACTGCGAACCATGAAAAGAACAGGTTTAATTTTAGTTTTGGTCGCAATTATTTGCAGTGCTGGATTTGCAGAAGAAAACCTTTCGGGCGAAGAAACTTTTGCAAATGGTAATTATCGTTTTGCTTCAGGAGGATTCTGGTCTTGTGGACAAGACTTTGCAGGAGGCTTTGGTGAGTTTGGATTCAACTTACTGCCAACCGAAAAAGCTTTTGTTCTTCGCGATTGCATTTTCGTTCAGGGTGAAGGAGGTATTCTGAGAAACAGCAATTCGGCAAATCCAGATCCGTTAGAGTATGGAGCATTAAGTATTGGTGACAAGGTGATTTTTGGTGGACGAACCAACGGCAACGACTTTGTTGTAAGAAGCTATGGTTTTACCGGTGCTTCGGTAAGCCTGTTTTCTTGCAGGGAGCATAGTCTTTTTGCACAACCGATGATGCTGAACATTTTGTTCGGAGGTGGCTTTGAGTTCCAGTATTCGGTAAACACAGCATTTGTTGTTGAGTTTGGAGGACTTAACAGATTGATGCTTGGAAATAACAAAAGTGACCTTGAAGGGTATGCAAAATCGAATCCAGTGCTTACAATAGGATTCAGGACGTTGAAATAAGATGAATACGAAAATTGAAATTGAAAACTGTGAAAATCCTTACTGCGTGATTCATACTGCAAGTGAGACTCCGGCCATTAAGGATATTGCAGAAAAAATAAGCAGGATGGATGAAACCGGTAAGGCTGCGGTTTTGAACGGCTGGGATGGCGACTTCTGCATTCAGGTAAAGCAGAGTGAGATTTTCCGAATCTACAGTGCTGATAAAAAGGTATATATGGAAGCGGAAAGTAAAGCTGGGACTGGAACTGCAGCAAGTACTGCACCTGCAACCGAAACCCTGCTTGTAAAAATGAGACTGTATGAGTTTGAAGAGCTTGCAGAAAAATGCGGCTGGACAGACTTTATCAGAATTTCGAATACGGATATCGTAAACTTTTCTAAAGTAACAAAGCTTGATATGTCACTCAGTGGTATTATTAAGGTAAATTTTACAAATGGAAGTGATGCGATTGTTTCAAGAAGATATATGAACAAAATTAAAGACCAGTTGAATATGGTTAATAAAACTAACAAACGTTAGTAAAAATCAGGAGGAATATTATGTTTAAGAAATTTATTAAGAGAGCACTTTTAGGATTTATTTATGGTATATTTATTGGGCAGACAATTCTTATTCTGGAATCACTTTTCAAAGGTGATGGAAACTTTCATCCGGTTTCTACTTATCTGCTAGCACACACTAACACACCAATTGCTGCAGTAATCGCCCAGTATTTTATTACAGGAATAATTGGAGTGACATTCGCTGGTACTACCGTTATCTTCGAAATGGACCGCTGGAGCCTTGTTGCTCAAACCGCACTTCATTTTGTAATCACTTCTGTTGTAATGTTCTTTGCAGGCTTTTTCTGCGGCTGGTTCCCACACACACTTGTCAGCACACTGATCTGGTTTGGCGTATTCATTGTTGTGTATGTTATAATGTGGGTAAGCTTTACGCTCTATTATAGAAAAAAAACACGTGAAATAAATCAGGCGCTTTAGGTTAAGAGGGGGATTATTCCCCCTTTTTTTTATTTACAATTTATTTCTGCAACCTGTGTATACGGGTTACACTTTGCCAGACCAATTGAAACAATCTTTACATTGTCAACGTTCTGGTCTTTCAAAAACTCCATCCCTTTTTCAAACTGTTCGTGAGTCAGCTTTACCGCAAGCGCAACATGAGGAACCCAGTTTTCCGGAAGATAGTTACGGTTATCGCCAGGTGCAAAATATGGAACAAACATTTGATGAAGAAGTTTGTTCAAACTAACAAGTTTTTCATTTTCAGCCGGTTTTAGAAAGAGAACTTTATCCAAAAAGCTATCCAGTCCAACAAAAGGAAGCTCCAATTGCCCACCCGCAAAGACTTCCTTACATGCTGTCTCCACAAACGTGCTGAAAACTTTATCCAGTTTTTGCAAATCATCATCTTCTACATGAAACATACCAAGCGTAAGATGCGGCGGAACATTGTTAGCAATCATATAATCGTTGACAATAACCTGCGCAAGCCTTTCAGTAAGATTACTAATCGCGGCAGAATCCCTATCATCAAAATATAGAGTCACAGCATAAGTACTGTACGACAAATCCTTCTTTGTTTCTATTTTCATTTTTGTTTCCATAACAATTTCTTGACACATCTCTCCTACGCTCCTACAATTATACTATATGGAGGTTAAAATGAAAAACAAAAACATCCTTAAGGCTCTGCTTCCAATCACAATAATGTTATTTACAGCAACTGCTCTTACAGCCGATGAATATGAGTTCGAATATGACATCTACGAATACCTTAATCAGAAAGGTAAGGAACAGTTAGGAGAAACATACACTTATTCCGAACTGATTGAATATGATCAGAAGGGAAATGAAATCCACACTAAGACAACATATTCAGAATACTGGTATGATTACAATGCTGCAGGAAAAGTCACACACAGTAAAAGCGCAAGCGGTACAGAAACCTGGTATGAATACGATAAAAAAGGAAACCTCATCCACGAAAAAGACACCATGGGAATTGAATGCTGGTATAAATACAAATCAAAAGGGAAAAAAGTAGAAAAGAAAACCACTTACGGTGAAAACTGGGTTTATGACTGTGATTCAAAAGGTAACTATATTTATGGGAAAAACTCAGACGGTTTTGAAGTATTCTTTGAACGTGATTCAAACGGAAACGTAATTCATTACCATGACTCCGATATTGGCGAATACTGGGACGAATACGATTCTACAGGCAAGCTTATTCGAAGCAGAAACAATGTTGATGATAGTGAAACAACTTATGATTACGACCCTAAAGGAAACTTAATTCATAAGGGCTCCGACCAGGGGTATGACTGCTGGTACTCTTACACTTTCTGGGAAAATGGTAAACCAAAAACCCGTAAAGAATATTCAATCCAGCGCGACGTTGATTTTTAATTCGTCCAGACTAACAAGAAAAACACAAGAGGTACAAAATGAACTTCAAAAAACTTTTATCAATATTATTACTTGGAACTGCCCTTTCCTTTACAACAATAACAGCCGAGGAAGTTGGACAGGAATATGAATTAACCGGCATCACCGATTACGATGAGAACGGTAACATAATCTATGAAAAAAACGACGAAAATGAATGCTGGTATGAATACGATGAAAACAACAGAATGACTCACTCACAAATTAATAGTGCATGGGAAAGTGATTCTGAAGGGATCGAAAGATGGTACAGCTACGATTCCGAAGGCAAATTATTCGGAGTAAGATTCGATGGTGGCGAAGAATGGTATGATTACAACAGCAAAAAGCATACACTTGTCATTCACACAACCACAGGCGATTCCGAATGGAAATACGAATGCGACGAAAACTGGAACAGGTTATACGGAACTAACGGCTACATCGAATGGTGGAAGAAATACGATTCAAACGGCAACCTTATTTCTGAAGGCGACACGGACGGTTTTACCATTAATTACGAATACGACTCCCAGAACCGCCTTATTAAAAAAATCGAGCCCATGCAGTACATCACAACCTATGAATACGATTCAAACGGCAATCTGGCCGTCGAAAATCCAAACTTCGATTCTACCAAATATTATTTCTACACCTACTGGCCAAACGGCAAATTAAAAGCCCGTAGACAGTTTATACTTAAATAGAGTTTTATCAGAAGATTTATTTTAGATAAGCTCTTAAATTAAACTAGTTTATTTTCTAGTTGACTTTTGGATTTTTTCATATTATTATTCTCTTATCAAGGAAATACTCTAATAATACTAGAGACATTTCTTTAAATACAGGAGGATATAATGGCTTTTTCATTCACCCCATCTGCAGACAATGTTTTCAATATTGGTGCCTTTGATGCAAAAACTTATTTCTCTGAGTTATTACGAAAAGTTCAAAACGGCGCAATTGTTAACATTTCAAAAAATGGAAAACAAGTTGCTGTTCTTCAGGGTGTTAACACAAAACAAAATGAAGCAGCTGTTAATGCTCACAAACGCATTCTCGCTCGAGCAAAAAAATTGGCAGACTATCGAAACAAAAATCAAATATCTGCAATTACATCAGCGGAACTCAAGGAGTTGAAAGATGCCGGTCGCAAATACTAATCTCAAGAACAAAAGCACTTTTCCATGTTTTGTTACAGACACATCTTTTATGGCAGCATACATTTTAAATGGTCTATGTAATGATGAGTTTTCTGATTGCATCAAAGATATTGAATATGTTCTTGAAAATAACGGCCAAATCTATGTTCCACCACTTTTCTGGTATGAGATTGAAAATGTTCTGCTTTATAAAACACGAAAATCTGCAATAACAAAATCAGATGCACTTGATATCCTTTACGATTTGCAACAGTTACCGATTTATACAGACCTACAGCCAGATGCCGAAATCCGCCAGCATATTTTTACACTTGCTGAAGAACACAATCTTTCATATTATGATGCCTCGTATCTTGAGCTTTCCCGCCGCTACAATCTTCCACTCAAAACTTATGATGAAGAGTTAAAGAAGGCAATCTAGAAATTGAAACAATTCACAAAAAGTAATACCGAGGATTATAATCTTCTAAAAAATCATGAAACATGTATCTTTTACTCACAGAAAAGTTTACTTTATCCAAATTAAAAATCATTATTGTTCAAATGGACGAACAACACAGATATAATTATCATAATCTTTTGGAGTTTTTCCAACATATCCAGTTGAAAAACGCAAGAACCATGTTCCAATACCAACTTCATTTTGTGAAGAAGAATAATATCTATCTTCAAATTGTACACCACCAAGAGCGTTTATTATCAGATTCAAAACATTTTTATTTCTATAAATAAAGCACAATTCTGCAATGGTTGGCATATACCAACCATCTCCATACTTTCCAATAAGCCCGAAATTTGCTGCGTAATTATTCACATAATCAAAAGCTGGATAATATATTGAAGCATTCAATTCACCAAGAGAATCCTCAGAACAAATATAGGTCCAATTATCACTACCATCAATATCCCCCGTAAAAGTTACAGAATTTGCCTTGCCACTACCTTCATCACTTGGAGTGCATACTATTTTTGAGAACTTTGAATCATATCCAATTGAGTTTTTTGGAGCCCACTGATACTTTCCATTATTCACTCCACTCATGGAATTATATAAACCAACTCCAACAGGAATTCCATAATCATTAAAATAAGCTAAAACACAAATAGCATTCTGTTTTTGTTCCTCTGTAAAACTTATATTATCTGCATCAAAAGGAATAATTGTATCATCATTTAGCAAAACATCACCTACAGAATAATTACTAAAATCTTTTGCTTTAAGTTTAGATGTAATTGAATTATCCCCATAGGCTATCGTTACATCATATTCCCCTTCTTCTTCTGGAATAATAAGAGATACATAAATAACACTATCGCTCTCTTTTGTAAAGGTTGTGCTTGAAACTATAGTAGAATTCTTCGTACAAGTTGCAATTAAATTACCTAAATTTGAATCTGGCGTATCAAAGTTTTTACCTGTTACTTTTGCGGTAACTCTATTTCCAGCTTTTGTTGTACTTACAAGAGGAATTGAGAAGTTTGAAAACTTCGGGACATCATAAACTTGTAACTTTAGATAACCTTCTTGAATAACACCATCAAATAAAAATCTTACAAGATACACATCATCTATTTGAGGTACTTCCAAAGAAACCCCTAAAGACTGCTTATTTTCACCACTTGTTGCAGTCCATGAGATTGAGCTATTATCTATTTCGATCGGTTCTGCAAAATATGTACCACCAGTTGAATTAATTAACTGAATACTAATCCTAGTTAAATCTAAATTATATCCATTTAAAGTCAAATCTATCCTAGTTTCACTATTTACTCTGTACAAAGGAACTTGAATTGCACTTGCAGAATTATTTATTGACTTATTAATTCCGTTTACAACAGTATCACTACTAACATTAAAACGGGTTGTATGAATTGTATCTGCCAGCTCATTTCCAATTTTACACATTACAGTATAAGTATTTCCATTTGAAGTTGCATTCAAACTAGAATCAGGAATCCTTAGTATTGCAGATACTGTTCCAGAATTCTTATCCAGTTCAGCAAGAGTATTTGTTATATTACCATTTGAATCCTTTGCTTGAATTGTTATTGCAGTTCCATCTTCAATCAAATATGCATTAATAATTTTTGCCCAAACTTTTACTGTTTGATCTGAATCATTATAAGCAAGATGATAACGATTTAATGTTATAGATTTTACGACAGGAACTCCTGTTGGTGTAATCTTATAAGTTGAAGTTGCACTTTTATTTCCATTTTTATCTACAGCACAAACTGAGAATATATATTCATCTCCATCAATTCTTACATCATTTACAGTATAACTTTCATTTTGAATCTTTATACTGTCACCATTTGAAACACCACCCTTTGTATAACTTAATTCAACATAATCAAAATCACTATCTGTTGGATTTTTCCAATTAACGGTAATAGTATTTGTTTCGCTATTAAAATTGGCTTTTAAATTACTAACTGAAGCTAAATGAAAATCTTCTAATATCCAATTCAATACTTCATCAGAAGGTGTTGATGAAAGCAAATATTCGTTCACCTGACTGTTAGCAATATATTCAAGACAAATAAACGTTATATTATTTGGTAATAACCACTCTGAATCCTTAGTTATAGTATTGTTATAAGATATAGAATCAAAAACTTCCGTCTGGAAATCAGTTTTCCACATACCATTGTTATAACTCATCAATGGACTTGTACTTGCAGAAAAATATGATGATTCTATAGAACCAGACGCTGTTTTGTAAATTATCTTAAAAGCACCAGTTTCTAATCCAATTTCTGAAGCATTATTAATTAAATCATAATTAATCGAATAAAGATTATAATTATTTATTGTCACCATACTACCATTATAAATCGTAGTAAAATTATTCAACTTCTTGCAAGAAAAACTATTAAGTTTTATATTTAATCCATCCGCATCTGTATAAGTTTTTCCAACTTCAGATAACTTCACAGAATATTCCCCGCAATTATCACATTTTATCCCATTAAATGCATGACCTAATGCTGGAATAGATTCCGTCATCACTTCTTTACATCTTGAACACGTATAAGTTTTAATACCTGTCCCCGTACATGTCGGCTTTGTTGTAATCACACCAGAATCGTATAAATGACCTTTTGCAGGAATTGTTTCAGTCTCTTCAAAACCACAACCTATACATACCCGCTTCTTTAATCCATCACTTGTACAAGTTGCCTCTTTTTCAATTTTCCATTCTCCAAATCTATGCTCTTTTTCTTTTTCATCAATAACATGTTTACAACTAATTGTAAGAACAACGAATAAACTTAAAATCACAAAAACACTAAAAACCTTAGATTTCATTTTAACCATTCTCTATACACTCCTACAGATTGTATAGTATTAATTTTACATTCACTTAGATTTTATTTCAACTTCTTAAAGATTTTATAATACAATCTTATGGAACTTATATCAGATTCAGTAAATACAAGGATTAAGCTTTTTTCAGACAAACTACGTCAATTAAGAAATGAAAAAGGTATTTCTGCCCGTGAAATGAGTCTCGCTCTTGGTCAGAATGTAAATTATATAAATCTGATTGAAAACGAAAAAAGAAAACCCTCTCTTGATATGTTCCTTTATATTTGTGAATATCTTAAAGTGTCTCCTGAATACTTTTTCTATGATGAGAATCAAGAAAAAAGCTCTGAGAACTACTACGAAAAAGTCCTACGAAACCTTACAGAAAATCAGAAAACACAATTAGCAAAGTTCTTGATGACAATGAGATAAAATAATTTAAAGGATATCGCAATTTGCGATTACATTTTTTCCAGATACGGTACCAGCAGCAGATTCAGTGAGTTCTTAATTACCTGCAATGTACACTGCGCAAGATAGAGGCGTGCACCGGCGAGTTTGGAATCTCCGGCGTTTACGATTGAACAGGTTTGATAGAACTTGCTGAAGGCTTTTGCGGTTTCGTAAGCGTAGGCGGCAAGACCACTCGGGTCAAGTGCTTCGGCGGCGCGTTCAACAATTGAAGGGAAGTCGCCAAGCTGTTTGATTAAAGCCCATTCATCTTCGGCAGTCAACAAAGCAACTGCTTCATCAGAACCGTCAGCCTTAATACCGGCATCCGCTGCCTTTGCAAGAATTGAATTAATTCGTGCGCCCATGTACTGCAGGTAAGGACCAGTATTTCCGTTAAAGCTGAGCGACTCTTCCGGATTAAAAAGCATATCCTTAATTGGAGTTGCCTGAAGCAGATAATAATGCAGAGCACCAAGCGCAACCTTTTCGGCAACTTCATCAGCATTGCCAACTTCATCATCACGGCCACGTTCATTTATTGCTTTAAGCGCATCATCACGCAAATTGTCAATTAAATCATCAGCATCTACAACGGTACCTTCACGGCTCTTCATTCTTCCGCTTGGCAGGTTTACAAGTCCGTAACTCAGATGATAAAGCTTGTCGGTCCAGTCAAAGCCAAGTTTTTTGAGGATATAGAACAGCACCTTAAAATGATAATTCTGCTCACTTGCAACAACGTAAACCATCTGATTAAAAGGCCAGTCATCGTGGCGCTTAATTGCAGTTCCCAAATCCTGAGTGATGTAAACAGAAGTTCCATCCTTTCTGAGCAAGGTTTTCTGCTGAGGAGTTCCATCTTTTCCCATACCAACAGCTTCTGTTACGTCAATTCGAACCGCTCCATCATCAGCCTTATAGAAAACGCCCTTCTTGAGCCCTTCTTCTATAACTTCCTTGCCCAAAAGATAGGTGTCGCTTTCGTAGTAATATTTTTCAAAGCCCATTCCGGTGCGGTCGTAAGATTCCTTAATTCCGTCCAGAGTCCACTTGTTCATTTTTTCCCAAAGCTCGCGGGTTTCTTTATCGCCCTGCTCCCATTTTACAAGCATTTCTTCTGCCATTTCCTGAGCTTCTGGATGAGCAGTTTCTGGCTTGTCTTTTTCGCCTTTAAGGTAGCGGTCAAACTCAACGTAACACTGACCAACAAAATGGTCACCCTTCATTCCAAGGCTTTCAGGAGTTTCACCCTTTGCTTCGTGGAAAAGCTTATATGCAAGCATAGATTTACAAATATGGATTCCGCGGTTATTTACAATGATTGTACGGAAAACTTCTGCGCCCGCCATCTTAAGGATTCGGCTTACAGATTCGCCAAGCGCATCGTTTCGCAAGTGACCAAGATGAAGCGGCTTGTTTGTATTTGGTGATGAATATTCAACCATTACTTTGCGGCCTTCAAACGGCTTTTTTCCCTGCTGATTAAAGCTGCCGTAATTTTCGCCCTGAGCTGCAATTGCCGCAAGAATTGGAGCCGCAGCCCCAGCCTTATCAAGCTTGATATTTACATAAGGACCAACTGCCAGCACCTGACCAAGACCCGCAACCTTAGCTTTTTCTGCAGCCAGCTCTGCCACACCGGCCGCAATCTGAGGAGGAGCCATGCGCGCAGCTTTTGCAAAAATAAACATTGGGGAACCAAGGTCTCCCATTGCAGGGTCCGGAGCATTCTGAACTACAATTCTTTCCAGCAAACCAGCTTCCAGTTCAATTCCTTTTTCAGCAAAAAAAACCTGTGCCGCTGATTTTAATATTTCTTTAAACTCTGATTTTGCATCTGCCATAATGATCCTCTATATGTGATAAATGTTTTCTATTATATTGATGTGAATAATACAGGATTTTGAAAGAATAAACAATATTTGTAACTCGAACAGGAACGTTCAGGGAAAACACTTCACGTTAGAGAAAAAAGATTTTTCATAATAAATTATCCAGTAATAGTAAAGGTCTCAATCCATTCGTTGCCGTTTGCATCTGTAATCGTTATTTGAATTGGAATCACATTAAGTCTTGGATAGTCCGCTGTTGCTTGAAATGTAAAACTACATGATTTTGTAGATTTAGCTGAAATATTCCCGTAATTTACAGTATCATTCATAAATACAAAATGTGGATAATCTGATGATATTATTACTTGTACATTTTTTGCTGTAGAAGTTCCTTTGTTATAAATTATTATCGAAATAGATCTTGTATCTCCCTCTCTCATAACAGATCCATCATAATATGATAGTTCATACGAAGCAAATTCAATATCTACATCTTCTTTCACTACAGTAATACTGAAAGAATCATTCCATTCATAACCGTTCTTATCAGTCATTTTCAGATTGATTGGAATTACTGTTTCAACTGGACAAGTATCTGAGATCTTGAATTTGAATGGTACATATGAATCATTAGTTAAGTCATAATAGTCATAAGTACTAGAGTCCCAACCTCTACCTGAATACCAATATTTATATCCATAATAACTTTGATAATATCCGGTTGTTATATCTCCATAACTTGCATTGCTTGCAGTAAACGTTATGTATTCAGATTCACTGGATGCTTCCAGATCTATACCCTGAATATTTTTCCCACTTGAATTATGAATCTTAACATCCATCCAGATAATTTCTCCTGGATTAATCTTTCCATCCCCATTGTTTAGTGAACTTGAAATTGATGTTGAATCATTGAACGTACGACCAGAATATTCCAATATTCCTTTGCTACATACCAAGCTACTTGTGTTAAATTGATAATAATCAATATCACCATTTTTTAGATATGCTTTTGTAGGAGTTTTATAATCTGTTATTGTAACAGCATTTTGAATACTATCATTTGGTTCATAGGCATTTATTTCCGAAATTGACCATACACCTGATAAATCTGAAGTTCTTCCATATTCATAAGCAACAAAAGAATAACACATTTCTGTATCATTATTAGCACCACTCAAAACAAAATAATAATCTTTAGTACTCCATGGGACAGAAACTGTTATTGTTTTTTCTGATGCAACAGTAAATCTTTTTGAACGACCATCTGGGTAAACAAGAAAACCGTTTAATGTTGCATTACTTGACTGGTTAAAATTTCTTGCATTTACTCTATAATTTACCCATCCTCGGTAGAATCTTAGGGTCACATAATCATACCAAGTTTTTTCATATTTACTATCTGTAATTGAGATTGTTATAGTTACATCTTTATATTCTTCATCAAAATAACCATAAATAAACGAACCTGTAATAACCTTAGCAGAACCTGGCGCAATTGAGGTAAAGTTACCTTCTTTTTCTAATTCTATTGATGATAGATTTGTGTCATTCCAAGAAATTGAATAAACAGAAGTAGCACAAGTTTCTTGTCCTATATTTGTAAGATAAAATGAAATATTGTAAACACCTAAATTGTTTCCATACATAAAACCTTGTGAATCAGTATTTGAAACTTTATATGTTGTTTTAAATGCATATTTACCTGGTTCAACAACAGGAATGGAGCCAACATTTTCACCATCAAACTGAGGTTCTACCGTTGCTGATCCAATGTCTAATCCTTGAATAATTGTTATTGTTTGAGGATCATCAGCTACTCCTCCCTTAAAAATAACAAGATCACCATCATCTGAAGAAACAGTTTCATTATCTTCTGAATTATTTTTATTCTGCCTCTTTCCAGAAATACTAGTAGCAGGAGCTCGTGATGATTGAATGTTTGGTGAAGAAAAACCCGAAATATTTACAGAAAAACTTCGATTTTTTCCTCCTTTTCTAAAAAAAACTATATTTTCTTTTCTTAGGACTTCTTCAGATTCTAATGAATATCCAGATATTCCATTTTGAATTGTTGATTTTGTATTTGAAGATATTATATAAATATTTTGATTATCTATATAATACTCTGCTCCAGTATCCATTTGTATCCAAGTTCCCCAATACTGCGAAGGAATTTTTTCATTATTATTTGATGAACTACTATCAGTTTTTTTTAAATTGTTGGTATTATCAAAAATACATGAAAATAGAAGTATCGATAAAATTACTATTGATAGACTGTATAAAGATTTCTTCATAAGCATTCTCTTTTATTGGTTATTATTTTCGCTTTTCCTAGCAATTTTCAAAGTTAGCAAACGTACAACTGTAATTTCCTTTATTGTAATACTGTTTTTTGTCATCTTCAACAATTATAAAAATAATATTATATTACTCTTTAATTGATTCAGTTTTTGATTTCAAAACTGGAACTTATTTTTGCAATTCTGTCATATGTCAAAAAGCCGTTAGTCTCGTCTTCCACATCGCTGAGCTGGGTGTAGATTGCGGCACACAAGCCTTTTTTTACATAAGGTTTAATCTGTGTGTCGTACAGCTCGTGAATTGCTTTTTCAAGCTCTGACTGGTCCTTAAAAAATCTGTAGCCGTAAGTCTGTTTTTTATTAAAGTAGTGATTCGGCTCCAGCTTGAATGAATAGCCGCCAAACTCAGAAATTACAATCGGCTTATCGGCTTTTTTGATTTTGATTTTCTTGAAATAAATGTGGTCGCTTTCTACGTCAGATTTTTTCTGCTTAAACCAGCCTGAGGTTGAATCAACTATTCTTGTAGAATCACGTTCTTTTACAAAGTCGTACATTTCATCTGCACAGAACTGTCCCCACCCTTCGTTGAAAATTGTGTAGTAACAGATGCACGGAAAATTGTAGAGATGACTGATTATGTCGGCAACTGTCTGTTTGAAAATACTGCGGGTTTCCGAGGATTTATGAAAATACCTGTCGTTAAAAAGCCTGTTTTTTCCTGTTATAAAATTACTTGTTGCTCCAAAGACTGTAGGTAAAATTGTATCGTGGAAAAATGAATAATCTGCGTTGTTTACAAAATCCTGAAAAACAACCATTCCAAGCCGGTCGCAGGCCTCGTAAAATCCAGCGGGCTCAATTTTGATGTGTTTGCGCAGAGTGTTAAAGCCCAGTTTTTTCATTGCGAGAATATCGTCTTCCCAACCACGCTCTGAGTTTGGTAAAAAGATTCCCTGTGGCCAGTAGCCCTGATCAAGTACGCCGTTAAAAAAGTAAGGCTTACCGTTTAACAAAAGCCGCTGGTATCCGTCTTTATCGCGACCAATACCGACTGTTCGAAGTGCAAAATAACTTTCTATTTTATCCTGCGAGCCTTGAATACTTATGTCGTATAATTCCGGTGATTCTGGTGACCAAAGCTTTGGATTGTCAATTTTAATATAGAAGGATTTTTCACCTAGATTAAATGTCTGCACCTTCTCATCTGAGCGGGACTTAATCTGTACCGCATACTCATTGTCATCACCATCAACCTCAAGCGCAATGCCTTCCAGATCCGGTGTGATTTTAATTCCGCGTATATATTTTCCCGGCAGGCTTTCCAGCCAAACCGTCTGCCAGATTCCCGAAACAGGCGTGTACCACATTCCGCCACGATTTTTTTTCTGCTTGCCATACGGGAACTTGTGGTCGAGATGATCGATTATTTCAACTCGCAGTTCGTGTTGCGTGGCAGTTCCGTGAGTCCTGTCATCTGCAAAAAAATCTGTGATGTCAAAGCTGAACGGAGTGTATCCACCCTTGTGAGTTCCAACTAACTTTTCGTCAATATAAACTGTAGCAATCTGGTCTACCGCACCAAAATTGAGCAGAACGCGGTCTTTTATAAAATCTGCGGGGAGAGAAAAAGTTGTATAGTAGGAAAACTCGTCTTCCCGCACCGGAAACGGCACCACAACTCCGCAATCCCACTTACCGTTTAAATTAAAAAACGAATCTCTCTTAAACTGCGGGCGCGGATACTTTGCAAATGGAACATTTTCCGAACCGCACTCACCTGTAACGCCCGCTGTATCATCATCAATTTTTAATTTGTTGAACTTTTCTTTTTCAGACACGAAACACCCCAAACTGCAAGGAAAATAAACAGCCCCGCAATAAATGCCGCAAGATAAATATTGTGATTAGGAATAAAAGATTCAGTTCCATCACCGTTGGCAATTTTTTCTGCATTCTTCAAAACGGCCGCACCAATCGCAGGACCTATAACACCAGGAATTAAAACCTGTGCAATAATCCTTACACCCTGGAACATACCGGTTTTATTCTGTGGTGTATTATCTCTTACCATTGCACCAAAAACAGCCATTCCAGAAAGGAAGCCCGAAAGCATTAAAAGTGAGCCGATAAAAACAAGGACAATGTTCGTAAAGAAATAAAGGAAAACATAACCGGCAAGCAGAGTAACAACAGCAGGAATTACCGATTTTTCAAAACCAAACTTATCGTAAACGCGGCCGTAAAAAAGCGTAACAAGTGCTGCGGCAATAATAGCCGGTGCCATAATCAAAACATAGTTTGAAAGCTTAAGGCTCTGCTCGTAATACAAAATCAGGTACGGCATAAAAATCTGAATTGAAATATTGAAAACCGCAAACGCAAGCAGAATTACATAAAGCATATAGTTCTGTTTGATTACGGAAGGCTTAAAGCTGTAAAAAATGTTCTTAAAGTAATGAGAGTTTTCTTCCTTAGCGTTCTGCAAAAGCTCGCGCGATTTTGAATCATCAATCAGGAAAACACCGAGTCCGCCGACAACAATTACAACTCCACCAATGATAAAGAAAATGCCTGTCCAGGATTCCGGTTTGTTCAAATCAAAAGACATAAAACTGCCGAAAACAACCAGAACAGAAATTAGCGGCATCATTGCATTTATTCCTTCTATTTTACCGCGGTTTGTTTCGTCACCCATATCGGTAAGCCAGGCATTAAAGCAGGCATCGTTTGCAGAAGAACCGAAGAAGGTCATTACACAGTCCATTATGATTACGAGATTACAGCCCAGAGTTGCAGCGGCTACTACACTGCCCGTGAACTTTGTAAGAACGTCCATTTTGATTAAGCCGAAGCTCAGAATGGAAACACCCCAGAAGGCATATCCGGCACAAAGGAAAACCTTTCTGCGTCCAACTCTATCGGAAAGCGCACCAATTATAAGTGTGGTTACGGCTGCGGTAATTGCACTGGCAGCTACCATCAGGGAAATCTGGGCTGCGCTGGCGTGGAACATTTTGTAGATAAAGACATTGAAATACATGTTTTCAATGACCCAGGCAATCTGGCCAATAAGGCTGAAAATTGTTAATGAAATATAGAACTTCTTTGATAGTTTGTTACTCATAGTAATACTATTTTACCACGAAAATACAAATTAATAACAAATTGTTTAAATAATTTTGAAGAATCACGGAGACAAAATGCACTATTTTGCTTGCCTTTTTTGCAATTTGGATTAAACTATCTTTAATCCCCGGATTTTTGGGGAACTTTATTTTATAAGAGGCAAATTATGAAGAAATTATTAACTTTATTGGGAGCACTTCTGGTGCTTTCTACTGCAGCTTTTGCGGCTGATCCGGCTTGCGGGCTTTGGAAGAGTATTGATGACAAAACTGGAGAAGTTACTGCTATCTGGCGCATTTACGAAGAAGGCGGAAAACTTTTTGGAACAATTGCAGCTACAACAAGTGACCCACAGGATGTTATTGCAAGTGCCTGCAAAGAATCTTACAAAAACTTTCCTGTTGCTGGTGCGGTAAACAAAATGAAAACTGTTGGAACTCCTTGGATTTTCAATATGGAAAAAGAATCTGAAGGATTCTGGATAAATGGAAACATCATTGACCCAAGCAACGGTAAAATGTACGGTTGTGTAATCAAATACCTTAATAAAGGCGAAAAGAACAAAAAATATACTGCAACCGAGCCGACACTCGCAATGGCTGGAACAGTTGGACCAATCCAGGTTTTCCAGTATTGGGTACCGGCTACAGAAGCAGATATAAAGGCAGCTCAGGAAAAGAATCCGCCTAAAAACAAATAGTTCAAAACCAGGCCGTTCAGTTGTAAATCAACAAAGTTGTAAATCAACGCAGCTAGCGGCTCATCCTGAAAATCTCAAGCATGTCTTCTTCTCTAAGGAGACGTGCAGAACCTTTGGCTCCATTTACGCCGACAGCGCATTTGTGAGCCATAAGTTTTAAATCATCATCAGTTGCTTTTACACCAAGCTCGCGCAGGTTAGTAGGCATTTTTATTTCGCGGTAGAAGGCTTCCATTGCTTCTATTCCTTTAAGAGCAATTTCTTCATCAGAACCTTTATTTTCAACACCCATTACATTCAGCGCATATCTCTTGAATCTTGGCAGACAGTTTTTGTAAACATAGCGGGCCCAGCTTCCCCAGATTGCCGCAAGACCGGCACCGTGTGCAACATCATAAAGACCGCCCAGTTCGTGCTCCAGCTTGTGAGTCATCCAGTCGCCACCATCATTACCGCAGCCTGTAAGTCCGTTATGCGAAAGACTTCCCGCCCACATTACTTCGGCACGGGCATCGTAATTTTTAGGCTCTTTGGCAAGAATTAATGCATTTTCTTTTACAGTTCGCAAAAGGGCTTCGGCCATAGAATCGGTAATTTCCATATTTCCGCCGTTTGTAAAATAACGCTCCATTGTATGCATCATAATATCTGTACAACCGCACGCAGTCTGATAATCAGGCAAAGTCATAGTCAGTTCAGGATTAAGGATTGCAAACTTAGGACGACCAAAATCACTTGAATAACCACGCTTAACAAGTCCTTCTTCCTTTGTAATAACTGATGAATCACTCATTTCGCTGCCGGTTGCCGCAAGAGTCAGAATTACACCAAGAGGCATACTGTCTTTTGCCGTGCGTTTGTAATCATAAAAATCCCAGACATCGCCTTCGTTTTTCAAGCCATAACCAATTGCTTTTGCAGAATCAATTGCACTACCACCGCCAACAGCAAGCAGGAAATCAACGCCTTCTTTTTTGCAAAGTTCAATTCCTTCGTAAACAAGACTTAGATGAGGATTAGGCACAGCACCGCCCAGCATAACATATTTGATTCCAGCCGCATCCAGCTTGTCCGTCACCCGCTTCATCAGCCCCGAACGGATTACACTTCCACCACCATAATGAATCAGAACCTTTTTTCCGCCAAACTCCTGAATAAGTTCCGCAACCTTCTCTTCCGTGTTTTTCCCAAACACAACCTTTGTCGGTGTAAAATACTTAAAATCAAACATAATTCTGCCCTCTTTTTTTGGATTATAATTCTATCGTAGAGGCAAAAAACGCAGTTTGCAAGATAATAAATAGTTATTAATTGTATGTTTCGAGTTGATTATTCAGCTCCATCTTCATACTTTCAAACTCATCTTCATCAATACAAAACCTATCCATATCAACATGCCCATCTACAAAGACCACACCTTCCGCTTCAAGCTTTTCCTGCTGCACATCAGCCCCACCAAACGCAAAGCTCCCGGAACAGAAACCTTCTGCATTCACCACTCTATGGCAGGGAATCACTCCAGGTTCCGGATTCTTATGCAGCGCATTCCCTACATATCGCCGCAGGTTTTTGTTTCCGGCAAGGGCGGCAATCTGAGAATAAGTTGCAACCTTACCGCGGGGAATAAGCCGGACTGCCGAATAGATTTTTTGAGCAATTGGAGAAATCATAAAATAATTATACCACGTATATTTTCTTACAACAAACTTTGATATTTATACAAGTAAATCAGCCATGCCGTAATAAAATTATTATGACATAATTTAATTCGCGCGAGCGAGTCGTACAAGAGGTGTATAATATGAACGAAACATTAAAAGTCTTAGAAACAAGAAGAAGCTGCAGAAACTTTAAGCCTGATATGATTAAGGATGACGAACTCAAAGCCATCATCAGGGCGGGAACCTTTGCGGCAACCGGTATGGGAAAACAGAGCCCAATCATCATAGCCGTAACAGATAAAAAACTCCGTGATGAAATCAGCGAAGAAAACAGAAAGATTGGCGGCTGGGGCGAAGGCTTTGATCCGTTCTATGGTGCACCTGTAATTCTTATTGTTCTTGCAAAAAAAGAAGTTGGAACTTATCTTTACGACGGTTCACTCGTTCTTGGTAACCTTATGAATGCTGCCGAAAGTCTTGGTGTTGCAAGCATCTGGATTCACCGCGCAAAGGAAGAGTTTGAGTCTGATTTTGGAAAGGCTCTTCTTAAAAAGCTTGGAATCAGCGGAGAATATGAAGGAATTGGTCACTGCGCACTCGGTTATGCAGCAGAAGCTCCAAAGGCTCCGGCTCCACGAAAACCAGATTACGTATATTATATCTAAAAAAAAATTTAAAAAAAAACGGAGAACTTTTATGAGGCTTGGAACATCCTCTCCACTCAATCACAAAGACCCACAGGAATGGGCAGATAATCAGGTAAAGCTTGGTTGTGCCACTGTTGTATTTCCTCTTTCCAGCAAGGACCCGGAGCAGAAAATCATAGCCTATAAGGAAGCTGCAGAAAAGGCCGGGCTCACAATTGCAGAAGTTGGAATCTGGCGCAATGCACTTTCTACAAATCCACAGGAACGCGAAGCAAACATGGATTATTGCGTTAATCAGCTGAGACTTGCCGATTTTCTTAATGCCAGATGTGCCGTAAATGTTGCCGGCGCCTTTGGTCCGCGCTGGGATGGCGGTTACAAGGCTAATTTTTCAGATGATGCCTGGAAAAAAACAGTTTCCATGGTTCAGGAAATTATTGACCGTGCGAATGTTAAAAACACTTATTTTACTCTTGAACCAATGCCATGGATGTTCCCGACAAGTCCTCAGGAATACCTCAAACTGCTCGCGGCTGTAGACAGAGACCGTTTTGCAGTTCACCTGGACATAATCAACATGACAAACTCTGTTTACCGTTACTTTTATGCAGATGAGTTTATTGATGAATGTGCAGAACTTTTTGGTAAACGCATACGCAGCTGTCACATAAAGGATGTTCATCTAAGCGACAGCTACACACTCCGTCTTGAAGAATGTGGCCCAGGCGACGGTGAATACCCACTCCGCCATTATGCAGAGAAAATGAACAAAATCGACTCTGATATGCCAATTATTCTTGAACATTTGAACACCGATGAACAATACATTAAATACCTGAAATATCTCAAGGAGAACCTGAATGGCTTATACAAGACTCTCTGATGCAAACGAAATCACCGAACGATACATGGATTCAATTCTCATAGAAGAGCGTTTGATAGATTCTGTCAAAGCAGATCTTAAAACTACAATTTTGGGGCAAAGCTTTGATACTCCTGTTATAACACCCGCCTTTTCCCACTTAAAAAACTTTAACGGCCGCGAGCTTACCGGTCTTGAAGAGTATTCAATTGCCGCAAAGGAATGCAATGCCCTTAATTTCTGCGGTATGATGGAAAACGACCAGTTTCAGAAAATCATAAATACAGGCGCAAAAACAATAAGGATTGTAAAGCCGTATGCTGATAACGCAAAGGTTCGCGACCAGTTTAAGTTTGCAGAAGATGCAGGTGCTTTTGGAATCGGCATGGATATTGACCATATTTTTGGTACAAGTGGTTACGATATTGTTGTTGGCGAAGAAATGGCGGCCCAAACTAGCGATATGCTGCGCTCTTACATTGAGTCTACTAAGCTGCCCTTTGTGGTTAAAGGTGTTTTGAGCGTGGCAGATGCGGTGAAATGTGCGGATATAGGTGCAAAAGCCATCATCGTAAGTCATCATCACGGGCGACTTCCTTATGCAGTTCCTCCTATGATGATTTTGCCGGATATAAAAAAAGCTCTTGCCGGTAAAAATGTTGAAATCATGCTTGATTGCGGAATTGCCACCGGTGCCGATGTATATAAGGCTCTTGCACTTGGAGCAAATGCGGTTGCAGTTGGACGTTCAATGCTGCCTCATCTTGAAAAAGACGGAGTTACTGGTGTTAAAAACTTCTTTGAAAGCCTTGGAAACGAACTTCGCTTTATTATGAGTTCAACAGGCTTTGCAAAAGTTTCTGATATTGATGATTCAGCTATAAGATTTTGTTATTTTTAATAGAAACACGCAAAAACGTAAAAAAATACTTTACAATCTTTTTTTAAAGTGCTATATTCAGTGTATGTTAAGAACTTTAGGCTCACTTAAGAGCCGCACTTTTGTCTTTACATTCTTTTTCGCCTAAGGGCGAACTTCTCTAATCTTTTTTGTGCAATGAGCACCAGCGGCCGTGCACGGTAACCAATCTTTATATACAATCAAAACAAAATAAAACAAACGGTGGGCAAATTGTTTGCAATCACCACAAAAGAGGATTATATGAACATGAAATATTATCAGAAACAATATGAATGTATGCCGCTGGATGAACTTAAAAAACTCCAGGGCGAAAGGCTGGCAAAAAACTTCCGTCATGTATACGAAAACGTTGAATATTACAGAAAACGCTGTCAGGAAGCTGGTGTAACTCCAGATGATGTAAAAGGTCTTGAAGATTTAGACAAAATCCCTTTCACCTGTAAAGATGATTTGCGCCAAACCTACCCTTACGGACTTTTCGCAGTTCCAATGAGTCAGGTTGTACGAATCCATGCTTCTTCTGGAACAACAGGTAAGCAGATTGTTGTAGGCTACACAAAAGAAGACCTGGATATTTGGGATGATTGTACAGCACGTCAGCTTGTTGCAATTGGTGCAGATGAAAACGACATTGTTCAGGGTGCTTACGGTTACGGTCTTTTCACAGGAGGCTTCGGACTCCATGGTGGTGCTACAAAGCTCGGCTGCGAAGTAATTCCTATTTCCAGCGGAAACACACAGCGCCAGATTACCTTCATGCAGGACTTAAAATCAACAATTCTCTGCTGTACCCCATCCTATGCTGCCTACCTTGGCGAAACTTTGCACGACATGGGCTTGTCTCCAAAAGACATTCATCTTAAAGCCGGAATCTTTGGTGCAGAACCATGGACAGAAGAAATGCGCCGCGACATTGAAAAATCACTTGGAATTAAAGCCTACGATATTTACGGTCTTACAGAAGTTATGGGGCCGGGCGTTGCTTACGAATGCCAGGAACAAAAAGGTATGCACGTAAACGAAGACCACTTTATCATAGAAACAATTGATCCAGAAACCGGCAAACGTCTCCCAGATGGAGAAAAAGGCGAGCTTGTTTTCACTGCAATTACAAAGCAGGCCTTCCCTCTTATGAGATTCCGCACAAAGGATATTGGTGTTTTGAACCGTGCACCTTGTAGCTGCGGCCGAACATTTGTTAGAATGAGTAAACCAATGGGCCGTACAGATGATATGCTTATTATCCGTGGTGTAAACGTTTTCCCAAGCCAGATTGAAGGAGTGCTCCTCCAGAACGGTTATCCGCCAAACTATCAGATTCTGGTTGGCCGCGTAAACAACACAGATACTTTCGAAATCAAGGTAGAAATGGTACCAGAAAAGTTCAGCGATGTTATTTCGGAAGTAAGCAAACAGGAAAAAGCTCTGGAGTCTGCTCTTCTTAGCGTACTTCAGATTAAGGCAAAGGTTACTCTTGTTGCACCAAAGAGCATTGCACGCTCAGAAGGAAAGGCAAAGAGAGTTATTGATACTAGAAAGTTGCATGATTAATGCAAATAGCATGACACCATACAGGAGGAATAAGAAATGACTATTAAACAGATTTCAATTTTTATAGAAAACAGAAAACATGCTTTGTCGGAGCTTACAGATGTTCTGGCAAAAAATAACATCAATATGAAGGCTATTTCGCTTGCAGATACAAGTGACTTTGGAATTGCAAGAATTATTGTTGATAATCCGGAAGAAGTTGCCAAAATGCTCGAAGATAATGAGTATCTGGTAAAAATCACTTCGGTTATTGCAATCGAAATCCCGGATGAATCAGGAAGCCTCAGCCGCATTCTCAAGCTTCTTGCCGAAAACAACCGCAACGTAGAATATATGTACGGCTTTACCGGCCGCAAAACAAGCCTCGCCTGCATGATTATCCGCTGTACAGATATTCCAGAAACCGAGCGAGTTTTGGAAAAATCTGGTATTCGTATGATGAGCCAGCAGGAGATAGAGCAGCTTTAGAAAAATACAAAAGTATTTTCCTGAAGATACGCAAGAATACGGGGTATTATTATGACTGATTTAGAAAAAGCACGCGAGTTTTTTGGCAAAGACACATACGCAACCGTAACCAGTGGCATTCAGATTGATGAAGTTGGCGAACATTACTCAAAATGTTCAATGAAGCTTACAGACATTCACCGTAATGCTTATGGCGGCGTAATGGGTGGTGCCATTTTTACACTCGCTGACTTTACCTTTGCTGTTGCATCCAATTTTAATGCCCCGCAAACTGTCTCTGTTACCAGCCAGATTAATTTTGTGGGCATGGCAAAAGGCACACAGCTTATTTCCGAAGCCCATTTAATTAAAGACGGCCGCACAACCTGTTTTTACGACATTTCTATAAATGATGAACTTGGCACAAAAGTTGCTTATGTCACTTTTACAGGAATGAAGCTTACAAAATAAAAATTGCTTTCTCACAAATCTATGGTATAATTAACGAAATAAGAGGGGAACTATAGATTATATGAGAAAATTTAGTTTCGACAAAATTTCGAAAATTCTCCTCATAGAAAGCAATAAAGAAGATGCTGATACCCTATTTAATATAGTTTCTTCTGATTTTGAAGTTATCAGCACCTACGACGGCACAGATGCCCTGGCAATTCTGCTTAATGGTCAGAATACATTTTCTACCATCATAGTCGATATAAAGAACGCACTGTCTATTTTAAGAACAATCAGAAAAAATCCAATTTTAAAAAGCATCCCTGTTATAATCAGCACAGAATCTGCAAATCCAGATGTTGAAGATGAGCTTTTAGACCTTGAAGTTATATATTTTTTGCGAAAACCTTACAATCCAACCCGTGTTATCAACCGAATAAAAAATACAGTCCAGCTTTTTGAAGCCCATAAAGCAATTATTGAGTTGGAACGCGATGAGCTTACAGGCCTTTACACCCGTCAGGCATTTTTACACAAGGCCGAAGAAATCAGAAACTCTAATCCAACAAAAAACTTCTGTATTATCGCGTTTGATTTTGATAATTTTAAGTCCACAAACACACTTTACGGCGAAAAAAAATGCAATGAGTTTTTGTCCTACACGGCTAAAAAACTTATGGAAAAGGTTCCTTACGGAATCTGTGGCCGTTTTGGCGGAGACCAGTACATTCTGTTTTTTACTTACAGGGAAAAAGTTGATCTTGAGCTCCTTAAAAGGATTCAAAACTCCATTCTTGATTCAGCTCCAATCCCGCATCAAATAGTAAAAATAGGTATTTATGCACCAATCGACCCGGAAACCTCAATGGTTATCTGCTGCGACCGTGCTTTTTTTGCAATCCGTGGCATAAAGGGCATTTATGGCAAAGACATCGCTTTTTTTGAAAATACCCTGCTCCAACAGCTTCTTGACGAACAGCGCCTTATAGAAACTATGGAGCAGGGACTCCTCAACAAAGAGTTCCATGTTTTCTATCAGCCTAAACACGAAGCAATCAGCGGTAAAATTGCAGGAGCCGAAGCCCTTGTACGCTGGAAACATCCTGAATACGGCTTTTTGTCTCCAAAGCAGTTTATTCCACTCTTTGAACGTAACGGCTTTATTTCCAAGCTGGATAATTATATTCTGGAACAGGTTTGTAAAGATATAAAACGATGGGAAGAAAACGGTTTTCCTGTAGTACCGGTTTCGGTTAATATTTCCCGCCACGATCTTCTTGAACCAGGCTGTCTGGAACTCCAGTTTGAAATAATTGATAAATATCAGATAGATCACGATTATCTCCACATGGAGCTTACGGAATCCCTATACTCCGAAAATACAGATTTAATTATTTCAAAAGTTAAACAGGTTCAGGACAGAGGCTTCCTCATAGAAATGGATGACTTTGGTTCAGGTTATTCATCTTTAGGTATGCTTTCACGCTTCCCTCTTGATATTCTTAAGCTGGATATAAGCTTTGTTCAAAACATAAAAGACAACCATATTGTAATAGAAAACATTATCAAAATGGCACACAATATGGGGCTGCTCACCGTTGCCGAAGGTGCTGAATCTAACGAACAGTTTAGAACACTACGTAGTCTTGGCTGCGATTTTATTCAGGGCTACTATTTTTCAAAACCACTGCCATCAGACCATTATGAAGATTATATTAACAGTTCAACAGTTTTGACAACACAAAGCAACGCACCACAAAAAAGCCAGATGTCAAAGGCAATCTCTCTTAGTGAATCTATGCTTATTGCAGCAAATGAAGTTGCAGAATCACTTCCGGGTGGATTTTTCTCCTGCCATGCAGACGGTAATTATGAAATAATAGCCTTTAACACAGAGATTGTTTCCATTTACGAATGTGAATCTGTAGATGCGTTCAGAAAGTTCACTGATAATAAGTTTTTAAATCTTATTTACAAAGAAGATTTAGACAAGGTCATTGAAGAAATAAAAGAAAAAATTACACCAGAAAAAGATGTTGCCACTATAGACTTTAGAATCATAACCAAGAAAGGCAATATAAGAGATGTCCGCACCTTTGGACGCTACATTCACGCAGAACGTTACGGTAATATTTTCTACGTTTTTATGAATGATATTACAGAAGACAACAGACGAAGAGAGGAAGAAGAAAACGAAAAACTTAAACAGATAGAACTGGAAACAAGTGTTGATATTGAAAAGGCTGCAAACAAAGCTAAAAATATTTTTATGTATAATGTTGCAAAGGATATTCTTTCTCCAATGCAGTCTATAATTAAATGTACAAAAGAGATTCAGCAGAATACTACAGACACAGAATTAATAAAGAAAAATCTTTTAAAGGCCCAGCTTTCTGAAGAATATATACTTTCCTTCCTGAACAATATTGTTGAACTTTATAAGCTTGAAAACGGAGAAACAGAGCTTACAGAAACTCCTACCGACATTACAAATGCAACCCAGAATATTTATAATCTGATTAAAGACGCTGCTGAGCTTAAAAACATTACCGTCGAATATTCTTCTGAAATATCCTACCCTTACATCTACCAGGATATTTTCCATACCACAAATGTTGTTTTGAATATCATTATGAACGCCATTAAATATACACCGGCTGGCGGAACAATAAAATATTCTCTAAAGCAGCTTCCTGGTGATAATGATAATACCTGTAAAATTGATTTTTACTGCGAAGATAACGGTATTGGTATTTCAAAGGATTTCCTGCCCTTTATTTACGAAAACTTTACCCGCGAGGATAATCAGATAAACAAAGAATCTCCAAGCTCTGGACTGGGCTTAAATATTGCCAAAAAACTTTTGATTCTTATGCACGGCACAATCGATATTACCAGCGAACAGGGCAAAGGTACAAAGGTCCACACTTCACAACCTCACCGTTTCTGCAAAAAAGAAGATATTACAAAAGACAACACCCTGATGTCTAACATTTAATTATGTCATTCTCGTGCTTTTATGGTGTCATTATCGAGTTTTCACTATGTCATTCTCGTGCTCGACACGAGAATCTCACAGGGCATAAAAAAAACCGGAAAAGTGCTTATTAGGCAGGCTTTTCCGGTAATTTACGTATTAATCTTACAAAACTAAATTAGTCTTCCTGATATTTTGATTTGTCGTTATACAAAACTCTGTCTGTATCTTTGTTGATAGCGTTATCCCAACCCCATTTTTCACTTCCATAAAGACTAATACCTTCCCAATCACCCCAGTCAGGATCTACAGGCTGTTCATTAGCTTCCATGTCACCACCATGTGCATCATCTTTCCAGGAAGTAAGAATTGAAGAAGCGCCAAGCTTTAAAGTACCTTTCTCATCTGTATTAATAGAACTTCCGGCAGTAAATTTAACAATTACATCATGGGTTGCATCTCCAATAATTAAAGTACCATCGGAAACAGTAAACCAATCATCTACAAAATAATAAGGCAATTCCGTAACGTTCCACTTAACAGTCTTTGCATTCTCAATATAAGAACCGTCCTTCAATATAATTGCCTGATATACATTCTTAATGTTTTCATCATTTGGATTATGGAAAATGTTAGATGTATCTACAGTGTAATTCTTTGGACATGTCAGAGGCCAGTCATTGTTATAGAATACATTATTACTAACAATTGATTCATTTCCAGCTTCTCCAATAGTTAACGCGCCACTATGGTCAGTAGATTTATTGTCAGTAAATGTACAGGAAGAAACTGTAGCCTTCTTAAACAAGCCTAAAGCATACAAAGTTGAATAACGGAAATTAGCATACGTAAAAGTAGATCCCTGAGCACCTGAAATCTCAACGCCTTTCCAGTCACCTTTAGCAGCTTTTGTAGCACTGCCAGCAAACTCTGAAATTGTAATTCCTACAGAATGATCAAGATAAGAAGTGAAAGTAATAGGTAAAGATTCTGTACCAATAGCAGTAATAGTTCCTTCTCCAGTTGTATTAATTGACCCTTCTTTTCCAAGTTTTACAACTGTACCAGCAGGAATAATAAGAGACTTATTTACTGTAAGCCAACTGTCTACATAATAAGTATACAATGGATTCCAAGTTGTGTTCTCTTCAATATAACCATGAACTCGTTCTATGTTACTTACTGTTACTTTAAAATAATCAGACCAGCTTTCAGCTTTCTTGCCAGTTGCTGCATTAGTGTTGGTTACTTTACACCAATAATATGATACTTCGCCGTCTTTTGCAGGAGCAGCAGGAGCTGTAAAAATGTATGCAGCTAATTTTGCAGCAGCACCATCAATTGCTACGGCGGCATCACGGCTGCTTGTAGTTCCCTTGTACCACTGATATGTTAAAATACCATTATCAGATCTTTCTCCTTTAACTGTTATAGTATACACTTGACCATAACGGGCAATAAAAGAACTCTCATCTTCTGTTGTAACACTAGGATACTCTGGTTCTGGTGTTTCTTCTTCAATTTTTCCAGCTAATTTGCTTAACAACTGTGCACAACCTGTCATAGCAAACACAACAAACAAAAGTGCCAAAACACTAACCGTTTTTTTAATAAGTTTCATATTAACCTCCGTAGTTATATGATGCGGGCTTTTCTTAAAAGAAAACTTATTTCGCCCTTTATAAGAAGAATGTTACTTTAAGTATAAATCGAAATATATCATTTGAAAAGTTTTTTTTTCGGACTGTGATTAAGTCAATTCATGCAGCCATTTGCCGCTTACAATACGGATGGCGCCTATAACGGCTTTTACTAAAGATTCGCTGGTTATAAAAAGATAAATCATTGGGGCTGGAAGATGGAGTACGAAGGCGGCAACATAGCCCAACGGAATTGAAACACACCACAGGACAACAAGCTCGGCAACCGCAGAAAAAACGGTATCTCCACCTGCCCTACATACGCCTACAACCCAATCCATGCAGAAGGAATTGAAGGGGTAAACAAAAATCAGAATCATAAGGATAGAAGTTGCAGTTTTTATTATTTCCGGCTCCACATTGAACAGGAACGGCAGAAGTTTTGAAAGTGGCAGCAGGAGTACACCAACACAGGCTCCAATCACAGGCATAAACCACATTGAGCGCAGTGCATAGGCGCGGGCTTCTTCCTGCTTTTTTTCGCCAATTCGTTTGCCAATAAGAACACCAATTCCGTTACCAAAGCCCATACAGAATACCCAGGTCAGCTGACTGATTGTTCCGGTAATGCTGTAGGCGGTAAAGGAATCGGTACCTGCGTGGGCAAAAATTGCGTTGTAAACCGAAGTCCCAATTCCCCAGAATGTTTCGTTTATAATCACAGGAATTGCAATTTTTATATACTTTAATACAAAGTTCCAGTCAAAGCCCAATAGCTCACGTAATTTTCCGCAAACCTCATAATCGTGCGAATACGACCAGATTAAAAGAATTAAAAGCTCAACAAGGCGAGAAAAAATCGTTGCGATTGCGGCGCCTTTTACTCCAAGTCCCGCAATAAAAATGAGCAGATAATTTGCACCAGCATTTGTAAGCAGCGAAACAGAAGTACAGACAAGCGGCAGCTTTACGCGTTCCGTGCAGCGCAAAGATAGAGTGATGGAAAAGCTTATAGCCGTGGGAATATAACTCAAACAGACAATGCGCAGATAATCTCCGCCAACCTTTACAACCTGCGGATCCGGAGAGTACAGGCCAATCATTTTATATGGAATAAAAAGTCCGAGCAAAGTAAAAACCACAGCTGCAAAAGCGGCAATCAGCGTCATTAAGCCAAAGGATTTTCTGATTCCGTTTATATCCTTTTTACCCCAGAACTGCGCAATAAAAACTCCGCCGCCGGAAGTAATGCCAAAAAGTAGCATATTGAGAATAAAAAATATCTGATTTCCAAGTCCTACCGCAGCAATTTCTACACTTCCAAGACGGCCAATCATAACCGTGTCGAGCATGTTTACAAAGTTTTGCAAAAGACTCTGCATGGAAACAGGAATTGCAATTGCAACAAGAGAGGAATAAAATCCTTTGAGTTTCATTTAAGCCTACCGGGTTGCTTTCATCATCTTTTTATGAGCATACATGGCATTGTCTGCACGATTGAATACATCAGAAACAGATTTATCTATATCTTCATCATAAAGGGCATAACCAATCGCAGCAGAAACGCGCTCCCACGGCTCCAGCTCTTCATTATTAGAGCCTTTTTCAATCTGAAAATTGAACTCCTGAACTAAAGCTTCAACATTCTGATAATCAGCACGCTCAAGAATTACAACAAACTCATCACCGCCAAAGCGGAAAACCGGAGAATGCTCAAAAACATGACAGACAATATAGCACAGTTTTCTGATTGCGTCATCACCATGCTCATGCCCGTAAGTATCATTCATGTTTTTAAGGAAGTTCAAATCAATCATTGCAAAACCGAACTCTTTGTTTCCGTCCATAAGCTTCCATTCCAGACGCTTAAGTTCATTATCATAGGCAGTTTTATTTCGAACACCGGTAAGAGAATCTTTATTTGCAAGCGTATTCATTTTATCTGCAAGCTTTCTTGTATCTACCAGTTCTGCAGAAGTTTTTCTGAGATTCTGCATGTATTTTTCCAGTTCAACAATCATGGAAGCAAACTGGCGCGATAAAGAAGAGATTTCATCCCTGCCCTTTGAGTTTTCTTCAATTCTCTTTACTATTTCAGGATTCTTTTCTGCAGTATACTCGCGAATATCTGCTTCAAGATTAATTATTTTTTTTATGTAAAGAATATTGATTAAATAAAACATAAAAGCCAGACAGATAATCAAAACAATAATTATACCAATTGCCTGATTTAATGTATTTGTAAGAACTGTTTTATATACAGAGTTTACGTTAATTTCTGCTGCTATAAGACCAAGTTTATTACCGTCTATGATGAGAGGTGAATAATAGGCATAGGTATAACCCCAGTCATTATCCCATACCTGGAAATCATACTGGCGTTCACCGCTGAACCAGGTATTCCATTCAACAGGATATTTATCATAAGAATTGTAATAATAATCACCAAGATAAAGATTCTCCCCTTCATCAGCCATTGCTCCAGCCGCATTTTTGTGAGACCTTTCTCCGTCAATCATATAATACATGAGGTAATCGTTTTCGTTTGGCACAAGATAATAAGTATATGGAAGATTAAAAGATTTTCTTGCATTCTCAAAAGTCAAAGTCCAGTATTCATGATAATAAATAAACCAGGCTTTTTTTTCTTCCTCGTTAAGCGAATCAAAATCTATTTTAGAATCATCTGCATATCTGTCTTTTTCAGACTGTGATAATAAAGTAAGAAAGTTTTTTTGTGCGGTCCGATATTCATTAAAATCATAAGGAATATCAATTTCACTGTAATGTTCCATAAAGTATTTCTGGTAATTTGCAAAATCTTCACCAGAATCCTTAATCAAACCTTCCAGATAATCAACAATATTACACAGACTTTCAAGACACTGGGTTTTATACAAACGCATTTGAGTCATATAAGTGTTTATCCCGCTAAAACCAACTGTAATAACTGTAAAGAAGGCAAAAATGCTCAGAATCTTTAAGAGCAGACTATGTTTTGTCTTAGGTTTTTCGTCTTTATCCATATTATTTCATTTTAAACCATAATTGAAAGAAAACAACCCTTTTTTATTGGTTTCTTATTGTCCGTTCAATTAATTTAAAAAGCTATCAAGATATTCACACCCAGAAAAAAATAAACAAAATGCAGCTAAAAAAAGAACAGTATTAAAACTTTACAACCTTAGGAGCTGCAGTGAAGCTGGAAATTGTAGCTGTAGCGTTCTTGAAATACAAAACTTCGGTATTGTCATCATCGGCAGAATACATTCGGCCAAGTTCAGGATAATGAGCAAGCATATCTGCTTTAGCTTCGCGCCTGTCATCACGAACAAGTTCACCGGCAAGTCTAAGCCACTGTCCGCTGGCACCGTCAAAGCAGCAGATTTCTACACGTGGATTCTTCTGAATCTGTTTTGAAACTTCCTTGCTTTTTCCAGTCTGAATGTAAAGCTTGCCTTCAAAAATGTTTATTGTACCGAAAGGTCTGTTTCTTGGCTGACCGTCTTCTACAGTTGCAAGATAATAAGTTCCACATTTTTTAATAAAATCATAAATCTCGTTCATAAATCACCTCAACAAAAATTATAATACACTAATTGATTATTGTCACATTTTTATTTTCTTCGCCATTAAGACTATACCAGTCAATTTTTCTGGTAATGAACATAAGCAAAGCGATTACGGCGAAAAGACCAATACTTCCAATTAACAAAGCATAATCTTCGGCCTGCAAGGTTCCGTAAAGGAATACATAGGAAACAAGCTGCACACCGCTCAGAAGCAGGCCCCATTTTTTGTTCTTAAAGATTGCCATTGAATACAAAAGTGTTGCAACACAAACAGTAATAGAACAGATAAGGTAAGCCAGATCAAACGAAATGTGCTCGGAAATTGAAAGCAAAAGCAGATAGAAAATTACATCGGCAAGTCCAATCAGACAATACTGAACCGGGTGTATTCTTGTTTTAGAAAAGATTTCCGAAATCAGCAAAGCAAGGAAAGGAATCAGCAGGAACAAAAGCGCATATTTTACACTCCGCTCTGTTTTTTTATACGAATCAACCGGAATCATAAACGAAATATCAACTGAATCTGCATAATATTCGGTTTTTGCAAGCCAGCTTTTTGGATAAACCGTACTCAACCCCGCAATATTCCAGGTTGCAGTAAAGCCGTTATCGGAAAGCTCACGTTCTGTCGGGAGCCAGCCGCCGGAAAAGCTTGGAGATTTCCAGTCGGATTTCATATTGAATATATTTTCCTGAGCAATCGGTCTGAGCTTTATGTTTTGTCCGCCCTGAAAGTCAATACTTCCGCTGAGGACAAATGGTGAAGCAGAATTGCTGGCAGCCCCATTAGTTCCAGCAGTTTTTGATAAAGTCAGCGGATAGCACACCGAAGTCATGAATGGCGAAATTGAATCATACTTGATTGGCGAAACCTGCAATTGCTCTCCATTCATTTTTAAGTTAGGCTGCTTTGTAAGATTTTTTGTATTCGAAAAGCCCAGAATTAAAACTGCATCCTTTTTTATTACATCTGCTTCTGAAATATTAAAGTAAGAAAAATCAAAATCGGAAAAATCTGCCTTAAGCTCAATCTGACCGTTAAAAACCGGAACCTTAAAAATCCCGCGAGACAAATAATAAGGCTTTACGGTGATATCCATATCAAGAAGATCGGGCGCAAAAATTACATGTTCTATATCAAACTCCGTATGCTTGTTACCCTTAGTATCGTAAACATCACGGTATTTTTTGTAAGGAATTGCAACTACAAGACCTTGTATTTCTGCCTGGCCGCCAAGAGGCTCTGTAATTGAACGGATTGCCTCCTGCTGATAGCGGTTTCTGTCGCCTACAAGATTTTTAATTAAACTGACCGGTACTAAAAACAGCAGAATTAAAATTGCAATCAAAAAGATTTTTTGTGTTGAGTTCGAAATGTTAAGTTTCTTCATATATAAATCTCCATAATATAACAAACAATTTATAGTAAAAAAGGTTTGAAAAATCTCGTTAGAAGTATAATTTTTGCAAGTCTATGATATAATAAAAGTATGAAAACAATTACACTCGGTTCAACCGGAATTACAACTCCTCAGAACGCTTTTGGTGCGCTTCCTGTTCAGCGTGTAGACATGAAGACTGCCGTAGAAATATTGCGCAGAGCTTATGATGGCGGAATGACTTTTTTTGATACCGCCCGCGCCTACTCCGACAGCGAAGAAAAAATGGGAGAAGCTTTTGGCACTCCTTCTTTGCGTGAAAAAATCTTTATTGCTACAAAATCAACAGCCGAAACTCCCGAAAAGCTCAAGGCGGATCTGGAAACTTCGCTGCGTAATTTGCGCACAGATTATATTGATATTTACCAGCTTCATTGTGTAAAGCAATGTTACCGCCCTGGTGATGGAACTGGTCTTTACGAAACACTTCTTGAAGCTAAAAAACAGGGAAAAATCCGACACATTGGAATTACAGCCCACAAAATTGGTATTGGCGAAGAAATTGCAGAAAGTGGACTTTACGAAACACTTCAGTTTCCTTTTTCTTACCTTGCTACTGACCGCGATATTGCACTTGTAGAAACCTGCCGCAAAAACAACATTGGTTTTATTGCAATGAAAGGATTATCAGGTGGACTGCTTACAAATGCGCGTGCCTGTATGGCCTTTATGAGCCAGTATCCGGTTTTACCAATCTGGGGAATCCAGAAGATGAGTGAGCTAGAAGAGTGGCTGGAGTTTTTTAAATATGATAATGGTACTGGAGAGGATGGCACTGGAACCTCTGGCTGTAAAACTCTTATGACTCCGGAAATCAAAGCCCTTATAGAAAAAGACCGTGCCGAATTGCTTGGTGAGTTCTGCCGTGGCTGCGGTTACTGTATGCCATGTACAATGGAAATTACAATAAACCAGTGTGCCCGCATGAGTCAGATGATCAGGCGAGCTCCTTCTCAAAACTGGCTTACACCATACTGGCAGGAAGAAATGCTTAAAATTGAAAAATGCATTGATTGTGGTGCGTGCTTAAAACGCTGCCCGTATGAATTGAACATTCCAACTTTGCTGAGAAAAAATCTTGCTGACTACAAAGAGATTCTTGCGGGAAAGGTGCAGGTCTAAAATCTTACTCCAGCATATGCCGAAATAATGTGGTCATAAGTATACTGACCGCGCGGCATAAACTTGTACGAAGCTCCTACAATCGGGAAAATTGTTGACTCTTCGCCATAAAGGAAAATGTATTCAAATGCAATTCTAAAGCCATGGCCCCAGGCAGATGATTTATTTGTATCGTTTATTTCTTCTGTTTTATAGAAGGTTGTTTTTGAACCGAATACATACGCAACAGAAATATTGAATCCACCAAGATTCGGAAAAACCTTTACTCCGCCAAAGAAGGAATAGTCAAGGCTGTTATAATGGTCGGAACCGTCCCACAAAAACTCGCAGAAGCAGTCTGTTCCAACAATAAACTTTATAGGCTCTGTGATATTGAACACCATATCTCCATTTAAACCAAGAATTATTCTTTTGAAAGATGGAGTTATAAGTATATCTGATTTTGGAGCATCAACTGTAGAACTGTGGATTGGGATTCCGGTAGCAACAGCAACATCCCAATTAAAAAGCTTTTCCTGTGCAAAAGCAAAAACTCCACAAAAAATCAAAATAAAAGCAAGTGCTATTTTCTTCATAAAAACTCCAGATTATTTATAAACAACGTGGAAGGTTTGGAAAACAAGTTTAATATCAGGTGTAAACTCAAAGCCAAGCACGGCACCTTCATCTGTAAGATATTCCTGCTGCTTTTCGCGCCAGGTTTCAAGGTTTTCGTCCTCACCTTCCTGCTTTGCCATTTCCCAGGTGATTTCGTTAAATGGAAGAACTGCAACAGAATCAATTTCAATAACGCACTGAGGCTTGCCTGCACGGTCCACGACAATGTAAAGCTCTCCAGAAATTGGAAGCGGTTCCTGGTCTATTGCATAGGTTGCCCAGCTTGTAAAGAAAGCAGTTTTTTTACCAGCAATTACAAGAGCCATAAGCTCATCGCCAACAAAGCCTTTTGCTTCAAAGTTCAAATCGCCGGCACACTTATCGTCCTGGTCGCGACCTGTTTCTTTAAGAAATGTATACCAATATTCATCCAGTTCTGTCATTTTTCCCACCCCACGCTGTTCTTACTCTATTTTCGGAATAAAAGGATTATTCTTAAGTTTTGTGAATACACCTCTGTCTGCCCCGAAAGGCACAATTGAAGGCTGATTAAAATCAGGGTTTATGATGATTTCACATTCAAGGCAATGCAAAACAAAGGCATCATATTCTTCCTGCGGGATTTTTGGATAAAGATAGGGGCCTTTGCGAATCCAATATTTTGTAAGAACAGGATCATAAAGGAACCAGTTTTTTTCTTCGCGAACTTTTAATTCTGCAATAAGATTATAAATTGAGCGGGTGATTGCAGCTTCAACTGCAAAAGGAAGCCCTATTGTGTTTTTGGCAACTTTATCATTCACGCTAACTTTATCACTTGCGGCAGCTTTATCTTCCCGCACGGCAAGAAGATAAATTGAATCTGTCCAGGGTAGCGGCGGCTGAATTACAAGGCAATCTGTTAAAGCCCAGTCAACTTTTTCACTTATCCAGGGACGCCACATACCGGTGCTTTCAGAAAAAGCCAGAGCTGCAGAAACCGCATCACTTTTTGAAGAAAAAACGAAAACCTTACGAGCTAGCAGCGACTTTTCATCACCATCCACAGAAGAAAGCAAAAGCGATACAGCCTTTTCCAGCCGATAATGTCTGCCTTTATCTTCGCAAATAAAACCACCAACCTGAGCTCGGTTCAAAGTATTTTTCAAAAAAGTAAAAGCATTTCCCGCATCCCAGCCAAGAATTGCCCGCCCGTTTTCCTGAAACATATCGGTGAGCCGCACACCCTTCTTAGTATATAGAAAACAATTTCTCGCCCGAGTCACAGCCCCAAAGCGTTTAAATATTTCTTCGTACAAAGCATTCATTTTCATTAGATGTGATTATAGCAGATAAATAGATATTCGGGTCAAGTGCCCGAATATGACAAAAAAAAGCCGGTGCAATATGGTAGGAGTGCACCGGCTAAAAGTTCTAAAGTCTAAGATTTTAATTTGGAGGTAACCTTATGAAAACCAATTCCAGAACTTTTTGTTTTGAGGAGTTATTTTTTATGCGCTTTCTTTCGCTTAGATACAACATCAAAGATTACGGCTGCCAGAAGTACAAGACCCTTTACAGCACGCTGCCAGTTCTGGTCAATACCAAGAATTGACATACCATTGTTCAAAACACCCATGAAGATAGCACCAACTACAGCACCTGTAACTGTACCGGTTCCACCATAAGCAGAGGCGCCACCAATAAAGCAGGAAGCGATTGCATCCATTTCGTAGTTCTGTCCGGCTGTTGGCTGAGCTGAATTAAGACGTGCAACTGTAACAAGAGCGGCAACAGCAGCAAGGAAGCCCATGTTTGTGTAAGCAAAGAACATTACGTGGTTTGTGTTTACACCAGAAAGACGAGCAGCTTTTTCGTTACCACCAATTGCATACAGGTAGCGGCCAGGAACAGTATTCTTTGTAAAGTAACCGTAAAGTGCAACTATCACTGCAAGAAGAATAAGAACTACAGGAAGACCACGGTTTCTTGCAAGGAACTGTCCAATGAAAACTATTGCAGCACAAAGAACAACAATCTTGATTATAAAGCTTAATTTTGAATCTACTGTATAACCTTTTTTAATCTTGTTTATTCTTCCAAAAACTTCTGCCAATACATAGCAAACACATACAATTGCAATAAGAATCATAGTAAGAATAAAGGTTCCGCTTTCATCACCAGAACGGGAAATAAAGCTTTCAAAAAGATTCAAATATTTGTCCGGGAACGGAGCAATCGGTTTACCGTCAAGAACGATAGTTGCAACACCACGCCACAAAAGCATACCGGCCAGAGTTGTAATAAACGGCGGAATGTGAATGTAAGCAATGAAGAAACCATGGAATGCACCAATCAAAACACCTACTAAGAGACAAAGCAGAATTGCAGGTAAAATCGGGATATTCCAGTTTACAATAAATACACCTGCCAGAGCTCCAACAAGAGCTACAACAGAACCAACAGACAAATCGATGTTACCACCAGTAAGGATACAAAGAAGCATACCGGTTGCAAGAATAACTACGTATGAGTTCTGTCTGATAATGTTTGTAATGTTTGCAGGGTTGAACAAAGAACCATGTCCTGTGGCTACTATAAGAATCTGGAAGAGAATCGATACGCCAACAAGGACAAGCAGCATAGTATTGTCTTTTAAGGTTTTCTTAATATTTAATTTGGATTCAGACATTTTTTTCTCCTATTTATTTGCTAGAGTTTATGATTTCGGTCATGATTTTTTCCTGAGTGGCGGTCTTACCATCCATTTCGGCAACCATTCGACCTTCGTTCATAACATAGATACGGTCACACATACCAAGAATCTCCGGCATTTCTGACGATATCATTATTACAGATTTTCCTTCTGCTACCATCTGATTGATGATACAGTAGATTTCATACTTGGCACCAACATCAATACCGCGAGTTGGCTCGTCAAGAATAAGAATGTCTGGTTCGGCAAAAAGCCATTTTCCAAGAAGAACCTTCTGCATGTTTCCACCAGAAAGATTTCCTACATCCTCATCTACGGAAGCACACTTTGTATGCATTTCCTTAGCCATCTGTATTGAATAAGATTTTTCTTTATCAAAATCTATTACATAATGCTTTGAGATTTTTTCAGGCTTGGCAGCTGTTGTATTCTTAGAAATTGATTCTGTAAGAATAAGACCGTTGCCTTTTCTGTCTTCTGTAACATAAGCAAAACCAGCTTTGATTGCCGTTTTTACATCAGGCAGTTCAATTTCTTTTCCATTAAGGAAAAGCTGTCCGCGGATGTTTGCACCATAAGAACGTCCGAAAATACTCATAGCAAGTTCTGTTCTTCCGGCACCCATAAGTCCCGAAATACCAAGAACCTCACCTTTTCGAAGATTGAAATTAACGTTATCGCAAACCTTAATTCCGTCAAAAACAGGATGATCTACACACCAGTTTTTAACTTCAAAACAAACATCTCCTACATGACTTTCACGCTTAGGGAATCGGTCTGTAAGACTTCTACCAACCATAGCAGAGATGATTGTATCTTCAGAGAATGGTTCATTTGTTTTATGTAAAGTTGTAATAGATTCACCATCACGAATTACTGTAATGGCATCTGCAACGTATGAAAGCTCGTTTATTTTGTGGGAGATGATGATAGAAGTCATTCCCTGTTTTTTAAACTCAAGAAGTAAATCAAGAAGATGCTTTGATTCTGTATCATTAAGAGATGCTGTAGGTTCATCAAGGATAAGAAGCTTAACTTTCTTTCCAAGTGCTTTTGCAATTTCTACAAGCTGCTGTTTTCCTACACCAATATCCTTTATTAAAGTTTTTGAAGATTCTTTCAGACCTACTTTATTTAAAAGTTCGTCTGCTTTATCAAAAGTTTCTGACCAGTTTATTCTGGCCTTACTTCCTCTTTCGTTTCCGAGGAACATATTTTCACCAATTGAAAGAAGCGGAACAAGAGCCAGCTCCTGGTGAATAATTACAATACCTTTTCCTTCACTGTCCCTGATATTCTGGAACTTACAAACTTCACCGTCATAAATAATATCGCCATCGTAAGTGCCATAAGGATAGATACCGCTTAACACGTTCATTAAGGTTGATTTTCCGGCTCCGTTTTCACCACAAAGGGCATGGATTTCGCCTTCTTCAACCTGGAGGTTTACATTGCTAAGGGCTTTTACAGTGCCGAAAACCTTGGTTATATTTTTCATTTCCAATAATGTTTTTGCCATTGGAATCCTCTTTTGCTTGATTTTTGAATTAAAAAAAAGGGCTGTCTCCAGCGTAAAAACAGCCCTTTTATCAAAGTCAGTTCAAACTATTTCAACTGAGCTTCTGTGTAGTATCCTGTATCGATAAGGAGAGCTTTGTAGTTGTTAATATCGCCGTATACTGGATCACAAAGGAATGAAGGGATAACTCCAGTTCCGTTGTCATAAGTCTTGCGGTCGTTGATTGGAGGCTCTGAACCTTTACAGATAGCGTCAACCATTTCTACAACCTTAGAAGCCAATGTACGTGTATCTTTGAAAATAGACATAGCCTGAACACCCTTAATCATGTTCTTAACAGCTACGATATCGCAGTCCTGTCCAGTGATGATTGGGAAGTTGTCAGCTGTATATCCAGCAGAAAGAAGAGCGTTTGTTACACCGTTTGCTGTTGAGTCATTTGAACAGTAAACTGCATCAAGCTGCTTGCCTTTTGGACCATATCCGTTAGATGTGATGAGGTTTTCCATTCTCTTCTGAGCCTCTTCTGTAGACCAGTTCAATGTAGCACACTGAGCTTTTGCAGTCTGTCCAGAAGGACATACGATAGCGCCTTTGTCGAGGTAAGGTTTAAGAACGTCCATAGCACCACCAAAGAAGAAGTTGATGTTATTGTCACCTGGGTCACCAGTAAAGAATTCCATGTAAACTGGGTTAGAAGCTGAGCGGCTCTTAAGTCCGAGTTTTTCTACAAGGTAGTCACCCTGAATTGTTCCAACTTTGTAGTTATCAAATGTAGCATAGTAAGAAACTGCGTTTGTATTCATGATAAGACGGTCATAAGCAATAACCTTAATGTTCTTTTTCTTAGCTTCATCAAGAGGATTCTTGAGAGCTGAACCGTCAATAGAAGCGATTACGAGTACTTTACAGCCACTTGTAATCATATTTTCAATCTGAGATACCTGTGTAGGAATATCATTTGCAGCATACTGCAAATCTACTTTGTAACCAGCCTTTTCAAGCTGACTCTTCATGTTAGAACCATCCTGGTTCCATCTCTGTAAGTCTTTTGTAGGCATAGAAACGCCAACTTTTGTTCCACCAGATGCACTTGAACATCCAATCATAGTAAGTGCCATAGCACCTGCTAACAAAACTGTTAAAATTTTTTTCATAAGAAAACTCCTATTTTTTTTATGAAGAGACACAAGCCCCTTTTCGATTATCAGTATACACGGAGGAAGGCTATTGTTACCGTCAATCTTCTTAATTATTTTGCTATCTTATTGAATTTTCTTATAAGTAAAACGTTTTATGATTTTTTAAGATTAGGATTTTTTTGCTGTTTTTTTTGTGCTAATTAATGACAAAATATTCTGGAATAATTACTTAGAGTGAATAATTTTCAAGCCCTTCATCCCGGTAATAATACTGATTTTCATCACCCGGTTCACTTTTCTTGCCAAACTGCATAATATCTTCAGTTGTCAAAGAATCGTAACTATCATCTTCCCAAAGATAAAGATAAAGCCTTAAAGGATATTCACGTTTGTTGCGTATATCAAAATAAACCGATTTTGCTTTTTCTAAAGCGTATTGCTTTATTTCATCCTCGCAGGCATTAATTACAACAGTATAATAAATCAGCGGAGAAGATTTTAGATATTCGGAAAAACTATTAAAATGAGTAAGCTCACTTAAAAAAGGTTCTGTTGTATTAACATATTTATAATCATAGGCATTGAACCAATTATTTATCAGTTCACTATAAGCGTTTTCTACATCATTCTTATAATAAATGTCATTATAATTTGTAAGGAATACTTTTCCCCAACCAAACTTGGATTTTGAATACCCATGCTTTGTCAGCACCTGCCTTTCGCCAAATAATGAGCATTTCATGTATGCCGAAGTACTTTTTTCTTCACTAGAATCTTCAATTTTAGAATTGACAAGCTCAAAGTCACCTTCAAAATGATCATTCATATAAGCACAAATCTCTTCCGGAGTCATGGGAATCATAGTTTCAGGATCATATTTACAGCTGAAAAAAGCAAGAAAGAAGAGAAGCATAACTGAATGAATAATTACCTTTGAAAAAAGTCTGTTACTCGGATTTTTCAACTTCATAATCATATCTGTATCCGTTATATTCTTTTTTGTAAACATCTATTGCGGCTTTGAAGGTACAATTTTCTTTGTAATCTTCATTAAGCTCATTAACTAGATAAAAATCGCCATCAAGCAAGAGTTTTGAATGCTGTAAATCTACAAGTGAACATTTTAGCTTATCTTCTGTAGTTACGTACTTGTTCAAGTTTTTTTCCGTTACAATAATATCTGCCTGAGCCTTAGCTTCGGAATTAACAAGTTGATTAACATACTGCTCAAAAGCAAGCTCATCAATATTCTGCTTATGCTCAATCCATTCACCATCAATCTCATCCGAAGTCCAGAAAACTGAAGAATAATCCATAAATCTATGAGAATTATCAATTACAACTTGGCAATCTGTAAAATACTTTTTAAAAAGCTCTTCGTAATAAAGGGTTTCCTCTTCTTCAAAAAAAATACTCAGATAATTCGAGGAAATATGACAGGTATAGGAATCAATCTTCTGGTCTGTAACCTGAATACGGACATTTACTTCCTGATTTTCAAGTTTTTGGGACTTAAAAAGCACGTGGGCTTCGTTTTCGGAAGCATTCTTCTTTAAGGAAACAAATGTATATTCACCACCAAAGTTTTCTATAAGATAACCGCTGGCAATTTCTATATATTCCTGATTCGAAACATTCATTACACAGGAAGAAAAGAGAAAAGCTATAAAACTTAGAAAAAGTATGATTATCTTCTTCATAATAATTCTTTACCAAAGTGATAGCAGTTTTGCCCTATGCAAACCCTTAGGCGTCTATTTCTGCCGCAAGATGATGAACAATAAAATCTCTTCGTTCCGGTGTATTTTTTCCCATATAAAACTTTAAAACTTCCGGTACATTCTTAAGGCTCTGAATAGAAACAGGGGTAAGATGCATTCCCTTATCTTCAGATTCACCTTCCTTACGTGGGAAAATAAACTGACCAAACTCCGACGGGCTGATTTCTCCAAGTCCTTTGAATCGTGTAACCTCTGCCGAAGCACCCATTTTCTTAAGCTCTTTGTCGCGGCTTTCTTCGCTGTAGCAGTAAACAGTTTTTGTCTTGGTGCGCACGCGGAAAAGCGGTGTTTCAAGAATGAATACGTGGCCGGTAAGAATAAGCTCTTCAAAATAAAGCAGAAGATATGTCATTACAAGGTTTCTGATATGGTAACCGTCGTTATCGGCATCGGTTGCAATAATGATTTTGCTGTAACGCAGGCCTTCAATATCCTTTTGCAAACCAAGGCTGAACGTAAGGTTTTTAAGCTCTTCGTTTTCGAAAAGTGCAGACTTTTTGCGGCCATACATGTTTTCTGGTTTACCCTTTAAGCTGAAAATTGCCTGATAAGAAACATCGCGGCTTCCTACCATAGAACCGGTAGCCGAATCACCCTCTGTAATAAAAATCATTGAGTTTTCGCCCTTTGGACCATCCTGCAGGTGGTAGCGACAATCCTTTAGCTTTGGAATCTTGAGCATTACAGATTTTGCAGCTTCGCGAACCTGTTTTTCTGTAACACTGTTGATTTCTGCCCTGGCCTTCTGATTTTTTATGATTTTATCTTCAAGGTTTCCTGCAATATCAGGATTATGTCTAAGCCAGTCGTCAACCGCCAGCTGAACTTCCTTAATAATTGGAGCTCGGATTTCTACGTTACCAAGCTTGTTCTTTGTCTGTGATGTAAACATTGGATTATCCAGTCCAACTTTAAGCGCAACAATCAAACCGGCAGTTACATCCTTTATATCGTAATCTTTTTTAAAGTACTCGTTTATACCCTTAGAAAAACCATCAAGGAAAGCTGTTACGTGAGTACCACCATCTTCCGTACTCTGACCGTTTACAAAAGAATAAACATATTTATCAAGGCTTGCAGTGTGCGAAAGAACAAACTGAAGGTTTTCTCCCTGATAATTAAAGAGCTTATAAAGGGATTTATTGTCGCCGCCCATTTCGCTTATGAGCAGATCCTGAATACCATTTTCACTGTAGTATTCCTTGCCGTTACATTTAAGCTTAAGGCCTGGATTAAGGTAAGCATAATTCCAGAGACGTTTTTCAACATATTCCATATTGTAGGCGTATTTACCAAAAAGTTCTGCATCTGGCTCAAACTCAAGATAAGTACCGTTTGGAACACCATCCTTTGCTTTTCCTGTTTTTGAGCTGATTTTTTCACCCTTCTGGAACTCTACCACAGCCATTTTGCCGTCGCGAATGGAAGCTGCCCTGAAGTAAGATGAAAGCGCATTGGTAGCTTTAATACCAACACCATTCATACCGATTGCCTGTTTGAAAACCGAATTGTTATACTTAGCACCGGTATTTACGTTAGAAACACAATCTTCAAGCTTACCAAGCGGAATACCACGACCATAGTCGCGAATCTTTACCCGACCTTCTTTTATTTCTATATCAATTTTTTTACCAAAGCCCTGAGAGAACTCATCCACAGAGTTATCAATTCCTTCTTTTAATAGGATATAAATACCGTCATTTTCATTTGAACCGTCGCCAAGAGAACCAATATACATACCTGGGCGCAGACGGATATGCTCAAGACCTTCAAGATGCTGGATGGAATCTTCGTCGTAAACTGCGGTTGATTTTGCTGGGGAAGTTTTTGCCGGTGCTGGAGCTGGTTTTGCAGTGGCTGCCTTATTCACTGCTTCGGCCTTGGCCAAAATAGATTTTGCAGGAGAAGCTTTTGCTGAAGTTGCTGTAGCTTTTGATGATGTTGATTTTACAGCTGCAGTTTTAGCAGGAGCTGCCTTTGATGAAGCAGCCGCTGATTTCGCTGGCGACGCTTTAGTTGGCACAGCTTTAGCAGCCGGTTTTGCAGCAGTTGCCTTTGCCGGTGCAGCCTTAGCAGCAGGAGTTTTAGCCGCCGTTGTCTTAGCAGCCGAAGCCTTTGAAGCACTTGCCGTTGTTGCCTTTGCAGTTGTAGATTTTGAAGATACAGTTTTTGCAGACGCAGTCTTATCTGCCGAACTCTTTGTAGCCATTAATTTTTCCCCCAGCACATTTCCGTGCCACCCTATTTTTAGTATAGTGCTATTACAGTATAAGCTACTTTCCGATTTTTTTCAATTCATAAAAAAAACGGCGCATACCAGACAAGCACACGCCGTTTAGAAAAAGTTATGCTAAATAATTAGCGGACAATCTTAATTTGGAATGTATCAGATTTCATTGACCATGCACGGTCGCCTGTTTTATGAGCATATACAACAACAGAATATATTCCAGAAGGAAGTGATGAAATATTTACATCCAAAGTATTTGAATCTGCACCATAAGTACGTTCATAATCAACCTTTCGTAATGTTACTTTAATGTAATCATAAGATGTGATTACTACATTTGCAGCATTTGTTACATCTGGAGCTGCAAAAGTAATTTTTGGATTTGTAACTGAAGCAGACAAAGTAATTCCATTTTCTGTACCGGTGAATTTGCAGTCAGCCGGTGTAGTATTTGTTGAATCAGAATACTTTGCTGTAGTTGTAACATCTTCATAAGAATCATCTATTGTATAGCTTACATTTGTACCATAATCAGCTCTTACAATCAGGTTTTTCCAGTTGTTAAGTGCTGTTACTGGTGCATCAGTCGCATCAAGCCATCTTGCAAATTTGCTGTCATCTTCGGTATCACCAGTCTGTCCATCTACCTTATCGTTGATTATAGCAAGAGTGAAAGAATTTGCAGCAACAGTCGGATAAGAAGCATTATTTATAGCTAAAATCGTTGACAGGTTAATTGCAGTACCTGTGTATTTCTGATATGCAGGAATGTAGTAGTCTGTATATGTATGAGTACTATCTTTAAGAGTACCACCAGCAAGTTCGAATGTAACCATAGATTTGCTGATTTTTACAGTTGAAGAAACGAGTTCGTAAGCAGCATCATAATCTGGATCAGTTGTCGGATTTGTATCATAATCATTTGGATCTGTTGTATCCATTCTTGCTACAGCAGTTGAAGTTCCTACAATATTCTGAGCAGCAATTTTGAAGTCATAAAGCTTACCTGCTGGCAGTTTGATTTCACATTCTGTATTTGAGAATGAAAGTGAGCCGCTAACCCTCATATCGCTTGAATAGAAATCTTTACCAAGTTCAATGGCTGGAGTTACAGCCGAAAGAGAATCGTATGCTGTTCCTGTGTATTCAGTTACAGTTACAACAAAGTTTTCTTCGTTGAAAGATTTATCAGTCCATACAAGTTTTACAGTATAGAAACCGTTATCATCAGAATTCATTTTGTAATAAGCCTTGAGATTTTCTGGAGCATCAGGCTTCTTCATAATTACATCCGGAAGAGTCCATGTTTTTGCAGTTGTTCGACCAGGAGCTACTACAATTTCATCTGCCCATACACCAATCGGAATATCATCAATTGCAGCATCGGTTGGACCTTCGCCATAGAATACAACCTTGAAAGCATATTCACCTGGAGTAATGATATCTGTTTTAGTATATGTGAAAGATTTTGTATTTGTTGATAAATCTGAATATGTATCAGAAGCTACTGTTGTAGCTGGAGTAGATTCTGCTGTATAGATAAGAGAATTGTCGTTTATATCATACAAACCAGCTTCCCATTTTTTAACTAAGTGCTGTGAATCAGGAACTGTTCCTACCAAGCTGATAGAACCTGGTGTAGTAACATCATCTGTTGTTAATACAAACTTAATGGAGTTTGTTTTTGAAAGGTCTACACGGGTATTTCCCTTGAGCAAGGCCTGTGTACAAGCAGAATCTTTATAAGCTGTAAGTGTCAGATACCATACATCTTTTGATAATGTTATCGTTGCTTTCTTATTAGTAAACACAATTTCTTGCTGTGCGGCAGAAATAGATTCATTTCCAAGCTGCGATGTACCGGTAATCTTAAACTTAGCTATAGATGTAGGATGAGTAGCATCTTCAAAATCATATGGATTGATGGCTCGACCAGTAGAAGTAATATTCAACTTTTCAAAATCTTCTACACCAATCGTAAGCACACATTTTTCGTTAGAGTTCGAGTCCTGGACCTTGGCATCGGTTAATGCAATGTCCGAACAGCCTGCAAAAAGCAGAATAGCCGTAGATGCAGCAAGAATGCTTTTTAAAAATTTTTTCATTTTTACCTCCGTGCTTCTATCCACCGGAATAACCAGACAGATATAGGCATATTTTTAATTAATTTGTTGTTATGAAAACTTTTGCGGTGTCCTTATAGATTTTACCGGATTGTTCGGTAACTGTAAGAACAAGCTTGTTTTCTTTATCTGTACTAAAAACTCCGGGCGTTGTAAACTTCAACGTTCTGGAAGTTCCTATTACATTCTCCCTTAATACTTCTTTGCCTTCATTATCAACCTGAGGAATAAGAGCCTTCCATTCATAAACACACTGGGTCTTTCCTTCGGGGGCTTCAAGAATTATAAGACAGCTTAATGGCAGATTAAGCACATCATCAAGCATTTCGCTTTCCTTAAAGTTCTTGCTTTCCGTTGAATATTTTTCAGGCGAAAGATATTTTTCTTCAAAATATTTCTTATTAAAATCATTTATTGCCTCTTCGTATGAACTGCCACAGGAAAGAAATGTAAAAAGCATCATCAGAGAGACAAGAAAAGAAGTGAGGATATAAAGCTTTCTAAGTACCATTTTATTTATCATTTTTTATTTTTTACCTTTTTTATTTTTTGAATCCCATCTGAAAACACAACCAATATATACAGAAGGATTTATTTTGCCCACCGAATCGTATTCACAGTTGATGTCAAAGGCAAACCATTTTATTTGCATTCCAACTCCTGCACTTAAAAACAAAGACAGAAAAGGGTCTCCTATAATTGTCCCCTCTTTTGTAATTAATGCAACAGAAGACACTTTAGCTCCCGCCCGGAACACTGTATTTATAAGAACAGGTTTATTCCATGGAAAGAATGCGTAACCAAAAGGAATATATAAAACAGCCGAAAGTAAATCAGGAGGATTAACATTCTGCTCTTTAATTATATACTGCGCTGGAAAATCCTTTCGCGGAAAACCACAGGATGCAATGAGCCCCATACCAATAAAAAATGGAGAGATTTTCTGTGAATAAAGATATTCCATACGAAGATTTCCAGAAACAAAGAACGGGCTGGTCATATAATTTGCACCACCACATACAGAAAAACAGGAAAATCCTTTTGTACCGCCTGTAGATAAGTTCTGATTATTGCCCGATAAATTATTCGTTTCAGATTGTGATTGTGATTTCGGTTCCGATTTTGCATCTGTATTCTGTTTTGTTTTTTGTTCAGTTTTCGGTTCACTTATCTGTTCAATCTTTGATTCTGTTTTCTGTTCTTTAGTCTGCTCCTTATTCTGTTCAGACTCATCGACTGACACCGTATTCTTTTTATTCTTGCTGTCTTTTCCTTTTAAATCATCAGATATATCAATTACCTTTACGCCCGAATCCCGTATTCCTGTTCTGGAATCAACAAGCTTAACAGATCCATCCCTAAAACCTGCATAAAGGCTGTCCCCGGTAACATTAAACTCAAAAGCCGAAAGCAAAGTATTTCGTTTTACTTCAAAAACAGAAACAGCTTTTTTTGCAGAAATACTAAAAACAACAATCTCCTTTTTATCATTACCTATTGCAATCAAATCGGGATTTTTCAAAGGTTTAATCATTGTAATTGTCTGACCAGTCATAATCGAATAAAGAGTCTTACCCGAAAGCTCTGAAATACGGAAGGAGTTTTCGCTTTCCTGACTCACAATAAATGCGGAATCACCAGTAAAACAGACAGGCACCTTTGCAAGTGTATAAACATCATTCAGTCGTCCTATTTGAGTACCATTGCTTGTGCGCCAGATAAAGGCTTCTCCATCTTCAGAAACCGAAGCCAGATATTCACTGTTAAAATCAAACTCCAGCCCATAAACTTTAGATTTATGATTATTTATTGATTTTGTAATTGCATTTTGTGTTAATCGCAGGCGGTAATAAAGCTTTATGATATTATCATTTTCTGCAACAGCCATATAATCCGAATTATTACTTACCGCAAGACATTCAGCTTTCTTAAACCACTCAGATTGAGAAAGATTCATAGAAAAATACGGTTCGTTTGAATCATAATACCAGAAGGATTCCCGTTTTTTGAGTTTTCTTACAGAAAGATTTCCATCGCCTGTTAAAATTGAAATATATTCAACACCATTTTCCGTAAAAAAAGCCGTTTTTTCAGCCTTTGGCACATCAAATACACATACCTGCGAATAATCTGACGTATCATAAACAGTAACACATTTTTTATCAGAAACCGCCAGTAAAGAGTCTGCTGCATTACCCGAAATATTGATTATCTGCGTCGATGAGGCTGGAATCTGCGCATATAAATAAACGTTTGCAAGAAGTATATATATAATAGAAAAAAATAGAAATGCAACTTTTTTCATACTTATCCTCAAACGTTTTTATGACAGGTTTTATATTTTTTTAATAACATTTTATTATATAATATTTGACTTTCTTTTCCAATATGATATAAAGCCTGATTTCGTATAATATCTATCTCTGAGATTCGCATAATTCTTTCATAAATTAATTTTCATTTCAAATATTCCTGTGGTATAATTTTTAGTATCATAAAAATCAAAAACTAAAAAGGAGGATTTTATGACAAATCGTGAGGCGATTGATTCTTTGAAAAAAATCAAAACCTATACTGCGGCCGGCTTACTTGATGTTATTGAATATCTCATCAAAGTATTGGAAAAACTTGAAAAAGAAGGCGTTACAGACCCTCTGAATACTGATTTCAAAAAACTGAAAAACTAAAATAAAAGGAATTGAAAAATGACAGGAACATTTTGGGCTTTGGTGCCTGCAATTTTAGCTATTGCACTGGCACTCATCACTAAGGAAGTTTATTCTTCACTATTTTGCGGTATCGTCCTTGGCGGTATATTTTTTGCAATCGATGCAGGAAGCGGATTCACAGGCTTTATGACTCACGTTTTCAGCGACGGCTTTGTTGGCTCTCTTGCTGACTCTTACAACGTTGGAATCTTAATCTTCCTTGTAATACTTGGTATTTTGGTTGCTTTGATGAACAGAGCCGGCGGTTCAGCTGCTTTCGGAAACTGGGCTAAAAAGCATATTAAATCAAAGGTTGGCGCACAGTTCGCTACAATCCTTCTTGGAATCCTCATCTTTATTGATGACTACTTTAACTGTCTTACAGTTGGTTCAGTAATGAAGCCGGTAACAGACAAATACGGTGTTTCAAAGGAAAAGCTCGCTTACCTCATCGACTCAACAGCAGCTCCAGTTTGTATTATTGCACCAGTTTCTTCCTGGGCCGCAGCTGTAGCAGGCTTTGTATCCGAAGGCGAAAACGGAATCGGACTTTTCTGTAAGGCAATTCCTTTCAACTTTTATGCCTGGTTTACTTTGATAATGATGACAGCAATGGTATTTATGAAGTTTGAATACGGTGAAATGTCAAAATATGAAAAAGCACTTGAAATTATGAATGATGATACAGAAGAAGATGAAGCAGCTAAAGATTCAAAGGGCAAGGTTATTGATTTAATTCTTCCTGTAGTTGTTTTGATTGTTTTGTGCGTTCTTGGCCTTGTTTATTCAGGCGGCATTTTCGACAGTGAATCTGAATCTTATGGACACTTTATAATTGCCTTCTCTAATGCAGACGCTTCTGTTGGACTTTTACTTGGTTCCTTTGGTGGTTTGATTATTACTGTAATCTTCTATCTTTGTAGAAAGGTTCTTACTTTTAAATCTGCAATGGAATGTGTACCAGACGGCTTTAAGGCAATGGTTCCAGCTATTTTGATTCTTACTCTTGCATGGACTCTTAAAGGCATGACAGATAGCCTTGGTGCAAAACAGTATGTAGCTGGTCTTGTAGAAAACAGTGCCGGCGGCTTAAAGATGTTCCTTCCTGCAATCGTATTTATTATTGCCTGCTTCCTTGCATTTGCAACTGGAACTTCATGGGGAACCTTTGGAATCCTTATTCCAATCTGTATTGCAGCCTTCCCGGTTGGAGCAATCAGAATTGTTTCTATTTCTGCCTGTATGGCCGGTGCCGTTTGCGGTGACCACTGTTCTCCAATTTCTGATACAACAATTATGGCTTCTGCCGGTGCCCAGTGTGTACATGTAAATCACGTTTCAACACAACTTCCATACGCAATCACCTGTGCCGCAGTTTCCTTTGTAACATACCTTGTTGCAGGCTTAACACTCAATCTTGGTGTAGTTGCAAGCGGAATTATTTCCTGGGTAGTTGGACTTGCTGCTCTTGCAGGAACATTGATTGTATTGAAGAAAAGAGCTGCTAAAAAGGCTTAATAATTAAAATACAAGCAAAAAAAAGGTGGTTTCTAATGAAACCACCTTTTTTTATTCTTACGCGATTATCGTAAACCCTACAATATCACTTACATTCCGTACGTAGAAATGAATACACCGGCGGCAATTGCGGTACCGATTACGCCGGCTACGTTTGGTCCCATGGCGTGCATCAAAAGGAAGTTTGTAGGATCTTCTGACATACCAACTTTGTTTGCAACGCGGGCTGCCATTGGAACTGCTGATACACCAGCTGAACCGATAAGCGGATTGATTTTTTCTTTAAGGAAGAGGTTCATAATCTTAGCCATAATAAGTCCACCCATTGTAGCAATACAGAAAGCAAGAAGGCCAAGAACGATAATACCAAGTGAGTTAGCGTGCATAATCTTTTCTGGAGTCATCTGAGAACCAACACCAAGAGAAAGCAGAATTGAAACAATGTTCATCAATTCATTTTCTACAGTTTTAGAAAGTCGCTGTACAATTCCAACTTCCTTAATAAAGTTGCCGAATGCAAGCATACCAATTAGTGGAGCTGCAGGTGGCAAAAGAAGGATTGTTACAACAAGCAAAAGCAATGGGAACAAAGTCTTTTCTGTTTTAGAAACAGGACGAAGCTGCTTCATTTTGATTGTTCGCTCTTTCTTAGAAGTAAGGAGCTTCATGATAGGTGGCTGAATCATAGGAACGAGTGCCATGTAAGAGTACGCAGCAACCGCAATAACCGCCATCATTTCCGGAGCAAGTTTTCCGGAAACGTAAATTGAAGTAGGACCATCAGCACCACCGATAATTGCGATAGCACAAGCCTGCTTCATGTTATAGTCAATTCCAGGAATAAAGTTCATTGCAGCAACACCGAACAGGGTAGCAAATACACCAAGCTGGGCAGCACCACCAAGGAGAGCAGTTTTAGGGTTAGCGATAAGCGGACCAAAGTCTGTCATGGCACCAATACCCATAAAGATAAGCATTGGGAAGAACTCATTTCCAACACCGGCGTTATAAATGATGTGAAGCATACCGTCTGGAGCATCACCCATACCGGCACCAGGAATATTTACAAGAATAGTACCAAATCCGATTGGAATAAGAAGAAGTGGTTCAAAGCCCTTAACTACTGCAAGGTATACAATTAAGAAACCGATTGCAAGCATGATAAGTCTCTGCCAGCCTTTTACAGGATGAGCAGCCAAATCTGCGGCAGCCTGAGCAGCCTGTTCTTCTTTTGCAAGCTCCATTGCCTCTTTAGAAGCTTTTTCTTCTGCAAGTTCTGCAGCAGTTGGAGTGTGAATCATTTTGTAGATTCCAGTATTTTTTCCTACATTCTTAAAGAACGAAGAAACCGAAATAGGTTTAATTCCTTCAGAACCTTTTACGATTGTTGTACTGTGAACCGAAGGAGCTTTACCACCAGCAGATTTGTCTGAAGTACCGCAGCCTGCAAAAGAAAGCACAACTGCAATAAGACAGATTATAGCTGTGGTTTTAAAAACCTTTAATTTATTATCTTTGTTATTTAATTCTGTATCCATAATTAATTCCTACTGAATCTGAGCTACGGTCTGTCCCTGTGCAATCTGGGCACCGGTTGCGGCAATAAAGTGAACTTTACCTGCGGCACCTGCCTTAATTTCAAGTTCCATCTTCATTGATTCGATGATTATAATTGTTGTGTCTGGCTGAACAGCGGCACCTTCTGCAACTGCATAGCGGAGAAGTGTTCCGGCAACAGGAGCAGCAACGGCCTGACCACCGTTACTTGATGCAGCACTTGTACTGGCCGTTGCTGCAGTTGCTGGCGCAACTGCGTTCGTGCCTACTGACGCACCACCAGCTGGAGCAGCAACAACAGCACCACCAAGATTAGCCAGAGTCTGACCTGCCTGTACCTGGTCACCAGTATGAACTGTATAAGAAATCTTTCCTGCTTCAGGAGCCTTTACTTCGAGCTCCATCTTCATAGATTCAATCATGATTACTGTGTCGCCCTTCTTAACCTGGCTTCCTTCTGGAGCAACAAACTTAAGAATTGTTCCGGCAACTGGGCTTGGAACTGGAACGTTACCAACTGCAGCTGCAGGAGCAGCAGCGGCTGGAGCTGCACCAGGAGCACCAAATGTTACATTATAAGCAGTACCGTTTACATTTACGTTCATGCTGTCTCCGGCAGGACCTGTTGTAACATTGTAGCTTGTACCATTGATATTGATTGTGTAAGAGCCACCCTTGTTATCACCAGCCTTAACTTCTTTCTTAGCAAAAGCAGTAGCTGCATCAACAGGGCCCTTAGCGCGTTCAGCAAAGAATTTTGGAGCAACATTAGGGAACATTGCATAAGTAAGAACATCTTCGTCAGAACCGTTACCACCGGCCTTCTTGGCTTCTTCAACCATTTTGTCCCATTCGTTAGGAATTTCATCAGCTGGGCGGCAGGTCATTACCTTTTCCATTCCGTTCTGTTCAAGAGCCTTCTTTACGAGTTCCTGATTAGCCTCAGCAGGAAGAGCACCAAACTTACCAGTAATCAAGTTGCGGAAATCCTGAGTCATT
>JAEEGI010001427.1_pt1 | contig 59629 bp, 49 predicted proteins | sample 8958751 | NCBI WGS metagenome assembly JAEEGI01 (sample SAMN16246545, study PRJNA631951) | gut metagenome | biome: gut microbiome; feature: rumen; material: KS-attached | host: Bos | place: Iran: Karaj | collected 2018-10
CGTTTCAGGGTTCAGAATGACACGCTGAACCCTGAACTCTGAACCAAAAACACAAAAAAATATAATATTTGTCTTGACAAATGACGATTCTTCTGCTACAATTTGTGCGCTGCCAAAGACAGCAGGTGGTTTCTGACCGTAAATCCTGCCGAGGTTCCGCGATATGACATGCTACGGTGTCCTTGCGTTCTTTGGCCGCACGGACACATTTTTTATTTCTATTCGGAGGTGACAACCAAACATGCCCAACGCAAAGGTACTCGAAAGCAAAAAGGCGATCGTAGACCAGCTGTCCGACCGGATCGGCAAGGCTACCGCCGTTGTCTTTGTTGACTACAAGGGCATCACTGTCGCTCAGGATACCGAGCTCCGCAACAAGTTCCGCGAAGCCGGCGTGGAGTACTCCGTTGTCAAGAACACCCTGACCCGTCTGGCCGCCAACAAGGTCGGCTACAGCGAGTTCGACGAGGTTCTCAACGGCACCACTTCCATGGCCACCACCACGGACGATCCCATTGCGCCCGCTCGTATCGTCAGCGAGTTCGCAAAGAAAAACAAGAACGCCCTGAAGATCAAGGGCGGCATCGTGGAAGGCAAGGTTCAGTCTGTTGACGCGCTCAACGCGTTCGGCGAGCTGCCCTCCAAGAATGCCCTGGTCGCTCAGGTGCTCGGCACCTTCCTGGCTCCCATCTCCTCCCTGGCGTTCGTCCTGGATCAGATCCGTCAGCAGAAGGCCGGCCCCGCTCCCGCAGAAACCCCCGCAGAGTAAACCCACACACAAAAACAATACTACAATAATTGGAGGATATTACAATGTCTGAGAAGATCGCTGCCCTCATCGAGGAAGTTAAGAATCTGTCCGTGCTCGAGCTGTCCGAGCTGGTTCATGCTCTGGAAGAGACCTTCGGTGTCTCCGCTGCTGCTGCCGCTGTCGCCGCTGGCCCCGCTGCCGGTGCTGCCGAAGTGGAAGAGAAGACCGAGTTCGACGTCATCCTGAAGAACGCCGGCGCTTCCAAGCTGAACGTCATCAAGGTCGTCCGTGCCGCCACCGGCCTGGGTCTGAAGGAAGCCAAGGATCTGGTCGACAACGCTCCCAAGACCCTGAAGGAAGCCATCTCCAAGGAAGATGCCGAGAAGCTGGCTGCCGAGCTGAAGGAAGCCGGCGCCGAGGTCGAGATCAAGTAATCTCACCCCAGACTTCAAAAGCAAAAAGAACAGGAACCGACCCCGGCTCCTGTTCTTTTTTTGTATGCCCGGCACCCGTCAGCGTTCAGAGTTCCGTAGGGAGCGATGCCCACATCGCTCCTCGCCCCCGTAGGGAGCGAACTCGAAGAGTCACGAAGTATGCCCACATCGCTCCTCGCCCCCGTAGGGAGCGAACTCGAAGAGTCACGAAGTATGCCCACATCGCTCCGTGTACCCCGTAGGGAAAGACGGATGGACTCATTTCAATGAATAATGAAGACTGAAAACTTAAGAATGAAGAATACAAAGCGAAAATCCTGCCACTCTCGTGACAGGATTATCGCTTTGGTGGGGGAAGGTGGATTCGCTTTTCTGCGGAAAAGCCACGGCGGTTGCGACAGTCCACCGGACTGTCGCCAAGAGCCGCCTTTCGAATCCACCTTCCTGAATGCCCAAACGCAGAAAGACGAGCCATCCGAACGGATGTCTCGTCTTTCTGGTGGGGGAAGGTGGATTCGAAGACAATTAAGCGTTGCCAAAATCGCATATATTGTGGAAATGAGTCCATCCTTTCCAGAAAAAGCACAAGATGTAGTCCGTGAAATCTACTTTTTTTATAATGTTGTGTTTTATAACGGGTAGAAAAAATGGTCTGCATCAAAGCAATTAAACCAACAAATAATTGCCAGTAGAAGCATAGTTCTTGCCAGTCCATGCAATACACTGGAGTCATATTTCAGCACAAAACCGAAAGGAGAATTCATGATGTATAAGAACTATGACGATCTTCCCGGAGTGCTCAGCGTGAAAGAACTGAAGGACTATCTGGGAATCTCCCGCGCCGGTGCGTATCAGCTTCTGCATAGAGCAGACTTCCCGACGCTGCACGTCGCTTCCCGCCTGCTGGTGGCGAAGGATAAGCTGCTTGTGTGGATGGAGCAAAACACAGATCAGGTTGAAAACGCCTGGTGATGGAGGGAGCGACGATGGACAAATTTATCATCGACGAACGTACCGGCTGGAAATACGAGCTGGTGGGAGACTACTATCTGCTTGCTGGCACGCGTTTTGAGGATGCAGACCCCGAAGAAGACGGAAACGCTGCTCCGGATGATGTTACTTCAACTCCAAAAACGGAAGACGCGGTAGTCTCGGAGCGGCCTGCAATTGGCCGCTTTGGAAGAGCCCACGCAGCCTATCTGAAACGCACCCAGCGGCATGTCTATTCTCAACTGGTCGCCGAAGGCAAGCTCGGTACCTACCTGGCTCAGATCGACGAGCAGGCCAACGCCATGCTGGATCTGCTGGTCCGCCAAATGGCTGAACGCGAGGGCGTCACTGAGCAGCTCAAAGCAACCGATCAAATGGAATGGGTTCGGCGCATGAACAGCATCCGCAACCGTGCGGAAGAAATCGTAAACAGCGAGCTGATCTATACGTAACGATAATTTGCCAGCTACGGGCGGTGCAGGGCAACCCTGTGCCGCCCGTAAAGCTGTTTTTGAGAGGCCATCATTCCTGAATTTGCCAATGTCCAAAACGCTTGCTGCCGATTCTCACGATTCTGTTTGCGTCTTGCAGTTTCTTCATAGCAATTTAAACTGCACGTCTTGTAACATTCAGCTTGTTCGCAATTTCTATTTGCGATAATCTTGGGTTTATTTCAAGTATCAATAAAACCTTATCAGCCAAAGTCTCTTCCAAAGCACGTTCGTCGGTGCTTTGGTGCTTTTGCGTGCTTTGGACGTTCAATAACGCGCTTTGCAGGGCCGGGAAACGCACCCGGAGGCCGTTTCCGAGCAGTTCATATTCGGGACGGGTGGCACCGAGCTCGTCGCAAGCTTTGCAGATCTTCTCTATGCCGCGCCCCCAATGCTCAATGCAACCGGCGCGGTAGAACACATTTGCGATATCCGGGTTATAGGGCATGAAATCGTGGGGCTCCATCAGGGTTTCCACCGTCCAGCCCTCCGGCAGGATGCAGCGATTGCTGACGATCATGGCATCTTCCTCGATGCGAATCTGGATCGGGCTGCCGTACATATAGCAGTTGTGGGCAATGGCGTTGTACACCGCCTCACGGATGGCGTCGCGGGCGAAGGGGTAGGTCTCCACCCGCCGGTCATGCTCATAACTGATTTTCGCTTTCAAGTATTTCAGTTTTTTACATAGCTGCCGTTCTGGATCACGCTGGGGTCGTGGTAAAAGAGCAGCACCGCAGAGCGTTTCAGCTTGCGTCCTTCATCAGATGCAGCTTGCTCAGAAGCTCTTCGTTGGAAACAGCCAGATCCTCTGAGGTCATGCACTTGCTGCGCAGGGACTCTCTGCGGAAGATTTTGAAGCTCTCATCGTCCAGATCGTCCACAGTGATATCGTCCACGGTAACGTCTTCCCAGCGGACACCGGTTTTGCGCATCAAATACTCCGTCAGCGCCGTGCCGCGGAGCTGCTGCTTCGTGCTGCCGCTGCGATAGTGGTATTCCCCATGATAGCCGACAGGATAAGCGCTGGGTCGGACCTGGATCTCGATGTAGTCCTTGCCGTCCTGCTGCAGCAGATTCACGTCAACCACAATACCCATGGTGTCCTGGATCTTGTTTGGAATGTCCTCCAAAAGCCGCTTGCTATCCGCAACGCCGACGACGCTGCCGTCGTCCCGCAGGCCGATATAAATCTGACCGCCCTGCGCGTTTGCACCCGCAGACCCATTTCAGATATTCGTCCCGCCAGAACTCTTTGAATTCTATGTTTTGGCTTTCGGCCATACTCTTCAACTCCTCAAGTGCTTTAATAGTCGAAGGACGTATCATATGGAACACCAGCTTTGCAATCCCGATAACCGATTACATAGCCTATTTCGTATCCGCTCCAGTATCCTATGTTTTCATTTATTGTATCAATCCACGTATAGTCAAACAATTCATACTGACTTTGCTTTCCATCCTTTGCGTCTGTATATCCCTCGTAGTATCCATCACAAAGCCCCGTACCGTATTCGTCGTCAAATGAACGATCAATCTCTTCAAATGCATTATTTCTTATTTCTGCCATAAAGTCATCGTCATTGTATCGGACATAATCTTTACCAGCTTCATAGCCGTCATCGTAGCCCTCATTATATCCATCCGAATGACCGTCGCTGTATCCATCTTCAAGTCCGCGTTCCCATGCATCATCTTCATTGTGTTCCTCGCTATGTAGATCCCAGCCGGAATCAAAGCCTTTACAAAATGCATGGTATTCTGCGGAGCCAGGATCGTATTCCTCGACATCCACTGCATATTCCTCGGCCCTTTTACTATGGCGTTGAGTATTCGAGGTTTTGATAATGCTACACGAAGACAGAAGAATGCAGAGCAAAAGGGAATACACAACAACACAGATTTTTCTCATGTTCTTTCTCCAAAATAGTCAATCAGAATTGAGTTAAATTCCCACTTTCCACTATTGCCAATTCTCTCTTGTTGTCCCATTATAATCATCCCCTGTTATTCTACTATAACGATTATCTTGAACTGCTGGGAATTAACATTATTTGAGAATGTAACAACAGATATCCCAACTGAGTTGCCTTTTATTGATAAGGTCGTTGAATAAGTCCAACTGTTTTGGTCAAAATCTATTGAGGCCGCGCTGGTGCTTCGGGAAATAGTTACAGACCCGCCATTATTCCAGTTAGCAGTAAGGGTAATCTTTTGGGTTTCACCTTTTTTTACCAGAACAATGCTTTGTGAACAGTTAAAGTTGCTAGCAGCATAACCAATATTACCATATTTAAGGGCAGAACTAATAGTCGTGTAGTAATCCGCCTTCTTTTCCAAAGATGATATTTGGTTTTTTTGCGTCTTAAGTTTCTGGTCCTTCTGAGCTATCTCTTTATCCTTTTCGCTCAGTTTTGATGATTGTTTTTCGATTGTTTCCTTCTGGGTGAGTATAATAGTCTCCTGATCTGAATAGTTTTTATATATTTCACTGTAAGATTCCTTTAGTTCAGCAAGTTGTTTTTCTTCTTCTTGGTGTCGCTTATATTGTAAAACATTAAGTGTAGCAAGGGTTATAATGCATATTGCAACTACAACAGATACAATGATTTGTTTTGCTCGACAATTCTTCAGTTTCTTTGTCTTGCAAACATCCGTGTCCCCAAAATTATTTGTAATGCCGTTGTTATTTTTTTCTGATTTCTGTGAAGCTGACTCTTGTTTAATTGTTGGCTCATCATGCTGCCATTGGTAATACATCTGTTCTTTACGTGCAGCTTCTTTCAATGGTTGAATAATTGAACCACAGTATTGACAATAGTCACTATCATCCGGAACAGGCATTCCACATTTCGTACACTTTTTTCTGGTGCTTTCAATAGGTTCCTTTAGCACCGCGGATTCTTGCTCGATCTTCTCCCCGCAGTACAGACAGAATTCGCTGTCATCTGGTAGCACCTTGCCGCATTTTACACATTTCATTTCTGCTTCACCTCAATCATAACGGCTAATCCCATTTTCCAGGACGCAGTATTATCAAACGCCTGCCATACTTTTCACTTCACTAATCCTTGTCGATTGGATTGCGTGAAAGGCCGTCAATTGTAGGGTTCTTTTTTTCGTTATTCTCTGAGCCGGTGGCTTGCGCAACAACTACGATCTTTGTCCCACAATGGCTGCAGAAATCACTGCCACCAATCAATTCAAAACCACATTTCCTACAAAATCTGACAATAGAGGCGCTGCTTTGCGCCGGAGGATTGGTCTTCCCTTGCGGGACGGCCTCCGGTATAGAGACCGTACTATTAGTTTTGGTAGAGGCGGCTTCTGTCTTAGGAGCGGGTTCATCCACGCCGTTTGTTGACTTCTCTTTGGGGCCGGGACTAACCGGAGTTTTGTCCAGCCGAATATTGCAACCCAAGCATCGTTTTCGGCCAATTTTCTGCCGAGTCTGACAGATGGGGCAATCTTCATAACCTGAAACGGCGCATAATAAGGGAGTGACCTTTTTCTTATTAGTATCAGGAGTCGTGCCATTTGCTTTCTGCTCTTCTTTCCGTTGACGCGCCAGCTTTTTCTGTGCTTTTTTATACGCATTTCTTTCGTCAATGTTTTTCCCAACGGCATTACATATGAAGAAAGCCGCGCCATATACGATTACTGTAATTATTCCTGTCGACTTTGCATGAGACTCAGCTTCTTTTTGGGATAAATACCCAGTTGGCTCGTTTGCTTTTTTGATTGTACTGACGATTAGCGTTGCAACAAGGAGTATCAAAAACCAAGCAAGAATTTTTTTCATAACTGCCTCCCTTGCCGGCAAATTGCCGGAGACAATAAGTATTTGGGACAACTATTATATTCAATTTATCATGTGCATTGCAATAATCGTTGATCTTAACGAAGAGCAACAATAAGAGTGATACTCCGCCCCCTATATCATAAGTGTATTTGCATAAAAAATCAATCATCTATTTCGTTCATCAGAAGCAAATTGGGTAAAAATCATTATCCCGTTGTTTGGCATGTGCAAATAATTGCACAAGATTTCTTACAACTGTTAAACTAAGTCTATCAAAGATAAACTACCTATGTCAAGTCTTTTTTCGGAGGGTTCGGCATGGAGCGGTTTGGTACGATTAGAATCAACTTAGCCAGGATCATAGAAGAGAAAGGGATCAGCAAGAACAAACTCAGCCAGAGGGCGGAGATGCAAAGGACTCAACTCAATAACTATTGCAACAACCGTATTTCCCGTCTGGATATTGATGTGCTGGCCAGGTTATGTACGGTTCTGGACTGCGAAATCAGCGATCTGTTGGAATTTGTTCCTGCTGATGAGTGAACTGTTTATTAAGAACCGCTCGCCACGGAAAGGCGGCCATATGAACCGGTGCTGCTGAAGAGCTTACATCTGTAAACACGGGATCTCGGTTCCGTTTTCCAAACGAATCGACAGCGAAACAGCACGGAAATCTGGATAAAGCGCCTTAAACTCTGCTTCCAGTTCTTCAAAGAGGTCAATTGGATCGACGTCATCCGGTATTTCTTTGATTGGACAGTATTGGATTCCGTTAAGTATGCTAAGGCTATAATCATCTGTGAGTCGTTCACGAGTAATGCCGGTTCGAGTGAAAAGATTCCTGGCTACCAAGCATATTTGCTTCATTTATTCATCCCCCATTCGTTAACAGAATTCTGTCGGGCAATCCAGCGTTTCAGAAGGACCCTCTTGGTATTGCCATAATCGCATTATAACAGATCTCGTTTGCGCTTCTCTATACAATAATCAAAAAAATTTTTACCGTGTTATTCATTGCTGAGAAACTCGGAAGTAATTCTGTATTTGCACACTCCTTCCCTTGTTTTTCTTTCCAGGACCGAGTCAGAGAGTGCAGCGATCCATTTCTGGCTGAAAGCCGTGGTGCCGAAGTAGGCGTTGAAGTTCTGCATGGGCAGGACGACAAAGGGGCTGCTGGCCTCCGGTGGATCGGTTTGGTTCGGCCAGGCCATCCAGTCCGGAAGGATTGCGTCGGAGCAGCTTGATTTGTGCAGGACGTAGTATTTGTACAGCAGGAGCGTCACTTTCGCCGGGACGCCTTTGGGCGTCAGCGCTGTGAGCCGCTGGGCGACATTCTCCGGGAGGTCAAAGTCCCGGTTTTGCAGCGGGCCCAGCACAAGGGCGTCGGCCAGAACGTCCTCGATCCGCAGACCCCATTTTCCTTTCGTGTTCTCGGAGAACGGAACGGCTTGGATGTGATCCACCTTTTTTGCCCAAAAGCGGCGGAACCCTTGCTTGAGTTTGCAGGCGTTTTCCCACGCGTCTTTCCGCACCTTTTCCGGGTGTTCGGTGACAAAACGGGTGACGTTCTCCACATGCCGGATCAGCCAGCCGTCGCCTGTCTCGTCTACCAGATTGGGAAACTCCCTATGATAAATCGCATAGTTCGTCTGATTCCCCGGATCGCTTTGATCCGGGGCCTTTTTTTGTGCCTGCATCCGGCCTGTGCTGACGCTGCACCACGCCAGAAGGGCTCTGCGGGCGTAGTCGATCCGGTCATATCCGTTCCCGCCGTCCTCAAACAGGAACCCTCTGGCCAGGATTGTAAAAATCCGCTGGAATCCCTTGAAATCCAGGAGCATGGGAAATGTGAAGCGACCCATGTAGGTCGTATCATTTTTGCGGGCTGCCTTGTACTCCGGGAAGGTCGTATAGGCACGGAATTCTTCAAGCTCGTTTACCACAGCTTCCACCACCGTTTCTTTTTGGTTTTTTCTGTCCGGTCTACCACCATAAACCGCGCCGCTGCCGGGAATACCTCCAGGATAAAGTCCCGCCTGCCCAGCATTTCCGCGCACATGATGATTTCTTCCTGCTGCAATCTGTATTCATTTTCCTTGGCGACGTCCTCGCCTTCAAAATGATAGCTTTTGGGTGTGATTGCGCGGAAGCAGTTGGAAATAAGCGTTTCCCGAACATCACGGGCTTTGAATACGTCTCGAAGCATGGCTTTCATGAGAGGACTGTCATTTTTCTTGATGCCGGCGTTCTTTTTTGTTTCCAGCAAACGAATCTGTGCATTCAGGTCTTCCAGAATGTCGCCCAGAATCCGGTAGCCGCCGCATCGGAAATCACAGAGAATTTCAATATATTCCGGCGCTCTGCCAACAATCTCATACAGGAGCATTGCACGCTGATCCGGCGGCGTAAACTGCCACCCGGAGCTGCGAAGCTTTGCAAATGCTTCCCTGATTTGCCAGGGAGAGTGATTCCGGAAAACCAAATACAGTTCGTCCACGCTGACAAGCGCTTCCTGGTTCCTGGCAAACAGGATGCGGCGGATATCCGTTTTGCAGTTGTCGGAAGGTGTCAAATGGCGGAGCGCATCACAGCGGCGCTTCGCTTCCTCATAGGTTTCTATGATCGTTTTGACCTTTGCAAGGGTATTTGGGTTGACAGCTTCCTGCCAGCCGGGGGTCGCAGCAAAGGCAAACAGCTCCGCACTCTCTGCGGGGACGGCTTTCGGCGGTCTTGTCTGCTTTCCCAGCTCCAGCGCATACCAGGGCGTGCGTTCCAGATTTGCGGTAATTTCATTCCAATCCCGCATCCGGAAGAACTGGCGCAAGCGCTTGGCCTTAGAGGGCTCATACCATTTGTGTTCATCCGGATCACCAAGAATCTGCTTGTATTTCAGAAACTCGGAGTGTACCTCCGTTTGGTCATACAAGTATTCGGAGAGATCCGGCTTCACGCCAGTCTTGGCCGAGTCGATCTCCAAGCCCGTGAGAATCGTCAGAGTCTCGGTTTCTTCCCGATACAGCTTCTTTTCCCATGCTGCGGTGTGTTCATCATAGGCCAGGATGCTGCGTCGCAGGGCAGCGTTGGAAATCTGCCCAACACGGGAGGAGAAGGTGCTTTTGACTGCCTGGAAGCGTGCCTGCCAATCCCTGGCGTCGGCAATCAACGGCTCGGCAGCGGGAATCTTGAGCAGTGGTAAATTGTTTTCGTTTTCCAGACCGCCTTGGTAATTGCGCCGGATACAGCGGTTCAGGATCGGGTCTGCATAGACGTGGACGGTATCGCCGTCATAATCGGCTCCTCCCAGGCGATCCGGAATCAGGGTGCGGCTGTCCACCATGGCAATGTAGAACAAATGAGACAGGTATTTCTCCCGAAGGGGTCCGACGGTTTGCAGCGGCGTCATCAGAACCTCTTCGTTTCGGGAAATATGCGGATTGCGCAGGACGGTAAGCTGGGGCTGTACGGAATAGCTGGGCTGCGGCGCGTAGAGTTCTGCGCCGGACAGGCATTCCCGCAGCAGGGTTTGATACGCTGCCTCAGAGCTGGGGCGGACGATATAGGCCAGCAACCGCATGAGATCGTCCGAGAGATAGCGGGTATCGCCGGTGATCATGAGCTTTCCAATGCTGAACTTCGTTCGGAGCGACTGCGCCCTGTCTTCCAGTTCCTTTTGGAAGAGCTGCTCTTTCAGAAACGCCGGATTCTTTTGGAGAAGCTGCGCCTGTTGGTATCTCCGCTCTCGACTGTGGTCTCCCGGCTGGTTTAACACGGACAAGAAATAGTCCATCTGCCAGGCTTCATTCATGACGGCGTTGTAGAAAGCTGTTTCCGTTGCCTTGGTCAGCCATTCTTTTTCGCATTCTTCCGGTGAAGCGTCCCAGCTGAAAGACAGATCGGCAGGCCGATATTCCTCTGCGGTAATGGCAGCGGTGTTCAGAAGCTGATAGTTCAGTTCTGTCAAGCCATCCTTGCTGCGGTGATCCATCCCCGTGACGTAGAGGCTGTGGCCGTATTTCCGGCAGCGTTCCAGGTACGCTGCCCAGCTAAGGCCGTTTTCCTTCATCCAGCCCTGGCCTTTACACATGCTTCGGGTCAGAATCATATCCACATCCGCGACGGAATGCCGTTCTCCGAAGCTGTCCGTAATCTCTGTGACGCCAAGCTCCGCAAACAGGGCGTGATAGTCCACCGCGTGAACCACGCCCTTGATATAGGGCAGCCGGATCTGGAAAGAGTAATGACCTGCTTCTAATGCGCTGGCGTGGCTCAGCTGCTCGCCCAGCTTTTTTGAAACAAGCCCTTCTCCGTCGTATTCCAAAACCTCCACGTCGGCGGTTTGCTCCACTCTGGAATAGCGGCGCACAGGCCGATCCGTTCCATCGTCCTTCACCGTGACGATGGATACGTCTTTCACCATGCTGCGGGGATTGTCCACGACGATGATATGCGCGGCGTCCATGCGGAAGCCTTTATAATCTCCGGCTTCGATTCTTCTTCCGTCGCTGAACAGCAGACCGTTGTAAGCGTAGAGCTTGGAAAGCTGGCACTGGCGAATTTCCATCCCCAGCGTCATCCGTTCCCACATGGGTTCAAACAGATCAGCCCGAACGAAGGAAAGCTTGTTCTCCCGGCTCATGCTGGCAGAGCGCTCAAAGGCCACGAAGCGGAAGGTTTCTTTGCCGAAATCAATCTGGATACCCTCCGGGCGAAACATCCACTCGGCTCGCCGCTGTAGCTCTTTGACCCAGCCAACAGGGTTACGGTCAAAAACGCCGGTGAAGTCCAGGTAGATGATTGCCTGCAAAAGCGCGTCGGACTCATCAAAGGAATTGCCCGGCTCTTTGCCATAGAGCACGAGGTAAAGCTGACGATACATACCACAGTCACTTTGAATCGTTTTGGTGATCGCATGGCTGTTGGACGCTGCTTCAATATCAAAATGGAACTTGAAGCCATCTTCCGTTTTCGTGGCTTCAGAGAGCAGCGTGCGAGCGGAAAACTGATAGATGCTGTAACGCTTCAAAAGCATGGTTTTTGCCTCCTTTTCATGAAAGCCAGAATATTAAATAACTGCTTTCACTTTTTGCGAGAATGCGACCCATGCTCCCATTATAAACATTTTCTGTCCCATAAACAGGATAAATACAGCAAACCCGGCTACAGCCCCAAAAGGCTGCTTCGCCGGGTTTCTGCATTATTAAATAACTGCTTTCACTTTTTGAGGTAGTTTGCTTGACGACGAAAGGAGGTGATGCAAATGTCAAGCGTTTTTGAGGCCGTGAAAGCGGCGGTGCCGATGCGAGCGGCAGCGGAACGATTCGGATTGGAGGTGAATTATGCAGGAATGGTTCGCTGCCCGTTCCACGAAGATCACACGCCCAGCATGAAGCTGTATGACGATCATTTCTATTGCTTTGGCTGCGGCAGACATGGCGACGTTGTTGATCTGACGGCGGAGCTGTTCTGTATTCCGCCCTATGATGCCGCCTGTAAGCTGGCGGATGATTTTGGCGTGGGCGACAGCGCAGCAGTTGTCCGCCAGCCGGCACGGGAGGAACTGAAAATCTTCCGCGAGGATCAGCTCCGTTGTCAGCGGGTACTGAGCGAGTACCTGCGGCTGCTGACTGGCTGGAAGGAATGGTACGAGCCGACTGATCCGGACGCCGAACCGGATGACCGCTACGTGGAGGCCTGTCAGATGATCGAGACCATCGACTATCTGACGGACCTTCTGATCGTCGGCACTCTGGAACAGCGGGTCCGCGCCGTGGATTTGCTGCTGGCGGACGGCAAGATCGATCAATTGGAAGAACGACTGAGACGCCTTCGTGATGCCGCTGAAAAGGAAACGGCATGACAGGCAGCGTGGCAAGTGGCCTGCCGCGCCGAGAAGCAACCAGGCCAAATTTGAGAGAAAGGAGAACAGTATGTATAAGAGCTACGATGATCTTCCCAGCGTCCTGAGCGTGAAAGAGCTGAAGGATTTCCTGGGTATTTCCCGCGCCGGAGCATATCAGCTTCTGCATCGGGAAGACTTCCCGACCCTGCACATTGCCTCCCGCATGTTGGTTGCGAAGGACAAGCTCCTTGCTTGGATGGAGCAGAACACAGACACTGTGAATGGTGTGCAGTAAAAAACGACCGTTTCCGAATCGTCTGCTGCAACAGGCGGGAAACAGTCGCTTTTCTTTTTGAACCTACTCGCAGTATAACCGATCCCGCGAGAAAAAACAAGCCCTTGTTTTACAAAATTTGAAAAACAGGGCTGCGCTTTTTCTCCTACAAAACAATCGCCTGGACGACGGAGGCTGTGCTTCCGAGGGAGGCTGCGGGAAGACCACGGTGCGGTCTTCCCGCACAGGGCAGCCGCAAATCCAGGCTGCCCGCGCCGGGGATGTGGAGCGAAAACGCTTCATATCTCCGGCGTAGGCTCTCGCGTCCCCACGCCAAAACCGAAGCCCAGCGCCAGCGGGTTCGGTTTTGAGAGGAGGAGCAACGAAGCACAGCCGAAGAAACGGCAAGAGCCAAAAGCGATTGCTGTTTCTGAGCCGTGCGAAGTTTGCTCCGACGACGCCGCATCCCCCTCGGAGAGCCCACGGTACTTTGCAGCCTGCGGATGAAAGTACCATAGTGGGTTAATACACTTCCGCAGAAGTGCTCTCCGGGGGGCTTTCGTCCTCCGAACGAACTTCCGTCTTTCCGGATAACCTACAAAAACGACCAATTACCAACGCAAAAGGAAGTGAAAACCGATGGCAAGAAACGACGGCGTGGATCGCACGTTTGCCCGAAACCGCGACCTGCGTCTTGACAAAAAAGCGACGCCGCAAAGCGCCTACGAACACAATGAGCGGACAAAGGAATCCTACTCCAACGCGGATATTGTCCCCGAACGCACGCCCCTGAACGTCCATTATAAAACGCCCGTCGGCACCTACGAGGAATGCTTCGATGTTCTGGAACGGGAAGAAGTTATTTCCACCTGGGGCATGAAGCCCAACTCCACCAAAATGTGTGAGCTGATCTTCGACGTCAACTCCGCTTACTTCTACAACCACGGCGGATACGAATTTGCGAAGCAGTTCTATGCTGACGCCTACCGGGCGGCAATCCGGATCGTCGGCGGCGAGCAGTATATCCTCTCCGCCGTCATGCACGCCGATGAGCGCAACCGTGGTATGTCGGAGGCACTGGGCGAAGACGTTTACCATTATCATCTGCACGTGGTCTACGTTCCCGTGGTGCAGAAGGAAATCCTCTGGTCGAAGCGCTGCAAGGACCCGTCCCTGGTTGGTACGGTGAAAAAGGTCGTCCCGCAGGTCTCCCGCGTAAAGAAATGGTACTCCGCGCAGGCTGTCGATGAGAACGGAAAGCCCATGTACGACGCAAAAGGCAAGCCCGTACTGCACCACTCTTATTCCGATCTGCAGGATGATTTCTTCCAATCCATCCGGGAGGCCGGTTATACGGACGTGGAACGCGGCGAACGCGGCAGCAGCGAAGAGCACCTGACCGTGACGCAATTCAAGGTGGAAAAAGAGAAACAGCGCCTTGAGGCTTTGGTCAAGGAGAACGCGGATAGGCAGATGGATATTGCCTGTTTGGAGGAAAAGAAAGTCCAGGCCGAAGATGAACTGCATGATACCGAGAAAGAGGTCAGTGCGGCGCAAGAGCGCCTGAACGATCTGACGCCGCAAATCGAGGATGCGGAAGAGTTCATTGAAGAGCATCTTGGAAAGCCGGAAGCCTTGCTCCCAGAATCCAGCCTAATTGAGCGCGGCACCCGTTACCGAGAGGAGAAGGCCATGCCCATTCTGAAAAAGCTCTGGCAGGCGGCGCTGTCTCTGTATCACAAGCTGCAGGAGCTTCGTCGGGAGTATCGTGCCTTGAGAAGTCGGTATGATACCGTCTGCTATGACCGGGACTATTATTTGCAGGGCTGGGACGCTGCCCGCGAGGAGAACAACCAGCTGAAAACAGAATTGCAGGACTTTGACCGCGTGAAGCAGGAACTCGGCCCCGACCAGGTTCAGAGCGTGATTGCCCATTCCAAAGCGAAGGAAGCGGCGGAACGGGAACGCAAGGCGGCTGAACAAGAGGCACAGAGAGCAGCCAAGCGTGCCGCCCGTGCACGGTATGAATGGGACGCCAGATAATTCCGTGTTGACCTGTAAAAACAACAAAACTTGCTACAGAAGCATCCCTGGTGATACAGTACTCCACCCGAACTGCTTCTATCGAAAAAACGACTCTGTTTTCCGGGTCTTGACCCGGACGCAGAAAGCAGAAAAACCATTGATTTTTCAGGAGAATACAACCATGAAAAAGAAAGAAAAGTTCACTCAGATCTACTTCAACGAGGCCGATCCCGTGATGGAGATCGACACCCACAATACTAATCTCAAGCACCGTCTAACCGCCTTCGCACAGCAGTACCCGGATCTGTGCCGGATCGTATCCGACGACGGCGATAGCCGCATGAGCTTCGAGGTTGACAAAAACCGCTGTGCCTTCCGTCTGACCGCTCCGTACTCGGAAGAGCGGAAACAGCAGCTTCGCAAGAGCGGAAAGGCGCAGGGCATTCACACCCGTACCAAACAGGAAGGAGGCGAAGCCCATGAATGAACAGCAAGAATCCTCTGTAATTGCTATGGATTTTCCGGAGTGGTTCGACGGAAAGAATGTTGACGAGATTGTTTTCTGCCGGGAGTTTTTACAGGAACACCCTATGATCTGTGTCAAAGGAAGCTTCTTCACGGTGGATGGGCGGATCACGAACGAGGACGATCTGCGAAAAGAGATTTACGAAAAGCTCAGCAAGCATGCCCATACCGGCGTTTCCAAGAAAGTGGAAAATCTGCTTTCCGTCCTCCGTTCTGAGGCCTATTGTCGGGAGCTTCCGGTCCAGACGGATCGCATCCACGTTGCCAACGGCACCCTGTTCCTGGACGGCACCTTCACAGAGGAAAAGGAATACTGCCGGAATCGGCTGCCCGTGCGCTATGATCCCGACGCCTGTTACCCGCCGGAGTGGATCATGTTCCTGGATCAGCTCTTGGAGGTGAAGGATATCTACACGCTCCAGGAGTTCATGGGCTATTGCCTCATCCCAACGACCAAAGCACAAAAGATGTTGATGCTGGTTGGTCAAGGCGGCGAGGGCAAATCCCGCATCGGTGTGGTCATGCGTTCCATCTTTGGAGACAACATGAACAACGGCAACATTGCCAAAGTCGAAACCAACCGTTTCGCCAGGGCGGATTTGGAAAACGTCCTCGTGATGGTAGACGACGATATGAAGATGGAGGCGCTGCCCGACACGAATTACCTCAAGCTGATTATCACCGCAGAGCTGCCGCTGGACTTGGAAAGAAAAGGCAAGCAGAGCTACCAGGGCGATATCTACGCTCGCTTCCTCTGCTTTGGCAACGGCTCCATTAAGGCGCTGTATGACCGGAGCAAGGGCTTTTTCCGGCGGCAGATTATTCTGACCACCAAGCCAAGAGACCCTGCAAGGATTGACGATCCACACCTGGCGGAAAAGCTGACCGCGAACCCGGAGGGACTGTTCCTCTGGTGCTTCTATGGATTGCAGCGGCTGATTGAGCAAAACTACCAGTTCACGCTCAGCGAACAGGCCAAGGCCAACATGGACGCTGCCGTTTCTGACGGAAACAACGTGGTGGAATTTCTGCAATCGAAGGGCTATCTGAATTTCTTCCCCGAAGCGCAAGCCAGCACGATGGAGCTCTACCAGGTGTACAAGCTCTGGTGCGAGGACAACGCATTCGTTCCGCTTTCCCAGAAGAGCTTCAGCCAGCATCTGACTGAAAACCAGGAGGCCTACAACATTCGTGCCACCAACAACATCTATATCAACGGAGCCCGCCGCGTCAGGGGCTATTTCGGCATTGAACCGGCAGAGAAGATCCGTCAGATTCTGGAACGCACGGGCAAGCTCTAAAAGAAGGAGAGCAACTCCATTTTATCCGTACATGCGTACGATCCGTACACAGGCTCTTTCTGAGAGGCTTTTCCGGGTGTTGAACCGAAAAAACGAGCCTCCCACCGGGAACCGTACGCTTCGTACGTACGTACGGATGATTTTAACTCATTCTCTATCTTACACTTGTCGAAAATGCCAAAATCGAATGAAAAAGATTAGTAAAAACAACTGATAGAATCTTCTTGCAATCCACCGCAAAAGGATTTATTATGTAAACCGAAATGGACTGGCAAGAACATTTCTATTCTGCAGAAAGAGAGGTATTATGGCTACAAAAAAACGCCGTGACGCAGGTGACGGCACCATCCGTCTTAGAACGGATGGCAGATGGGAAGGCCGATATACTGTCGGCTATCACCCGGAAACAGGAAAACAAATTATGCGTTCCGTATATGCGAAAACGAAACGTGAGGTTCGGGAAAAGCTGAATAAGATCCTGACGGACATTCAGGAGGGGGCCTATATTGAGCCGACCTCCATTACCGTTGGCCAGTGGCTGGACACCTGGTTGAAAGAGTACAAGATCAATCTTCGTCCGGAAACCAAGGCCAGCTATGAGATGCACATTCGGATTCACCTGAAACCCGATCTGGGGAAGATTCGCTTGAACAAGCTGACAACCCATCAGATCCAGCACCTTTACAATAAACTGATCAATGAACGCGGCTTATCTCCCAAGACGGTCAAGAACATCCACGGGGCTCTACACGCTGCCCTGGAGCAGGCAAAAATCAACGGTTACCTTCGTATCAATCCCTCTGAGGGTACAACTCTTCCAAAGATTGAGAAGGAGGAGCTCAAAGTTATGGACACTCAGGATGTGAGCGCATTCCTCCGTGCCATCAAAGGGGACGAATATGAGCTGCCTTTGTTTGTCGCCTTGTTCACTGGCCTTCGGCAGGGAGAGCTGCTCGGCTTGACCTGGGATTGTGTTGACTTTGAAAAAGGAACCCTCTTGATCAATAAGCAGCACAACCGGGCAAAGGGCGAAAAGGAGTTTCACTTTTCTCCGTTGAAAAACAGCAGGCCACGTTGTCTGACCGCTGCAAGCGCCGTCATGGACGCTCTGAAAGAGCAGCAACGCAGACAAGCACAGTGGGCAACGGAATTCGGATCGGCTTGGAACAATTCGGAGAACCTGGTCTTCACAACGCAGATGGGACGTTATATCAACAACAAAACTATCTGGATGAATTTCAAACGAATCGTAACAGAGCTTGGGATGCCGGAGCTTCGCTTCCATGATCTGCGGCACACGTTTTCGATCAACAGCCTGCAGGCCGGTGACGATATCAAGACGGTTCAAGAGAATCTGGGACACGCCACCGCTTCCTTCACTCTGGCCACTTACGCCCATGCGACGCTCGGAATGAAGCGGGAAAGTGCCAGCAGAATGGACGCTTTTATTCGCTCCGTGCAGGAAGGTGGCGAAAACCACGTTCCCGTAGCCGCACCGTGACAGCCCGTCTTTAATGGGTCAAATGACCCATACCGTGAAAGCGGCTCACGGGTCAGCTAACGGGTCAAGCCTTTTGCGTTCGCAGGATGATCCTGCTTAAAAGATACAAAGTGGGCAAAAAATGCAGGTTTTCATCCAAAAATCACCCTGAAAAGCCGAAAACCCGGACGCTTTCGCGTCCGGGTTTGGTGGGGGAAGGTGGATTCGAACCACCGAAGGCAGTGCCAGCAGATTTACAGTCTGTCCCCTTTGGCCACTCGGGAATTCCCCCATATTCGTTGCTGTTTGAGCGTTCCCGGACGACGCCTTCGTATCGCCTGGCTGGAAAGGTGGAGCTGGTAGACGGACTCGAACCCCCGACCTGCTGATTACAAATCAGCTGCTCTACCAACTGAGCTATACCAGCACGGCTCAAACAAGCATGTATAATTATAGCGGGATTTCGGCGTTTTGTCAAGAGATTTTTTCCGTTTTCTGCTCATTTTTTTCATTTTCCGGAAAACCCCTTTTGTCCGCCCCGGTTCTGTGGTATAATTTTTCCGTTCTGACCGACATTTCAAGAAAAGAGGGATCGCTATGTGGACACAGGCAAGGATCCGGGAGCTTGTCACGCGGCAGCGGCAGTATTTTCGCACCGGCAAGACCCAGGACATCGACTGGCGGATCGCGCAGCTTCGGAAGCTCAAGCAGGCTGTGCTGTCCCGGGAAAAGGAGATCATCGCGGCGCTGGCCGCAGATCTGGGCCGCAGCGAGGCGGAAGCCTATCTCAGCGACATCGGGCCCGTTGTGACGGAGATCAACGAAAACATCCGCGGTCTGCGGCGCTGGGCCAAGCCGGAGCTCCGGTTCAGCGGCCTCAGCTGCTTCCCCAGCACGGTCACAAGGGTCTACAAAATGCCCTACGGGGTCAGTCTGATCATCAGTCCCTTCAATTTCCCCTTTTTGCTGTCCCTGGGCGTTCTGGCGGCGGCCATCGCGGGGGGAAATACCGCGGTTTTGAAAGCCAGCGCCAAGTCCTATCACAGCACGGAGCTGTTGAAGCGGCTGATCGCCGACAGCTTTCCGGACGACTACATCGCCCTGGTGGACGGGGGCCACGACGTGGCTGACCTGCTGCTGGCGGAGCGCTTTGACAAGATCTTCTACACCGGCTCGCCCAAGGTGGGCGTCCACGTACTGGAGGCCGCGGCCAGGCATCTGACCCCCGTGACCCTGGAGCTGGGCGGGGAAACCGGCAACTGGGCCATCGTCCGCAAGGACGCGGATCTGCGGGACGCGGCCCGGAAGCTCGTCTTCTTCAAGTTGCTCAACAGCGGGCAGATCTGCATCAACGTGAACCAGGTGGCCGTGGCGGAGGAGGTCGCCCCCGCGTTCCTGGAGGCAGTCAAAGCGGAGCTGAAACGGCAGATCGGGGACGACCCGATCCACAGCCCCGAATACCCCTGCTTGATCACCCATGCCGCCTGGGATCGCTGTGCGGCGGAGGCGGAGCAGTACCGCGACCGGATCCTGGTGGGCGGAACCGGCGACCGGGAGACCCGGAAATACGCGCCCACTGTGATTTGGCCCGTGGGCATCGACGAGCCCATCGTTCGGCACGAGCTCTTCGCGCCCCTTCTGCCGGTGGTGCCCTATCCGGACAGCGAGATCGACCGCCTGCTGGACACCGTCGCCGACCGGGAGCACGGCCTCGCTCTCTACCTGTTTACAAAGGATATGGCCTGGGCAAAAAGAGTTATGTCAACTCAGCAATACGGCGGCGGCTGCGTCAACGAGGTCTGCCTGCACATGATGGTGAAAGGCGCCCCCTTTGGCGGCGTGGGGCATTCCGGCATGGGCGCCTACCACGGCGAGTGGGGCTTCCGGGAATTCACCCACCCGTCCACGGTGCTGTTCGGCAGGACCCACGGCAACCTCTCCCTGCGGGAGCATCCCTACACCGGAAAGACCGGGGAATGGAAGCGGAAGCTGCTGAAGCTGATGGAGCGGTAGCGGCGCACAGTGCCGGCTGCTGTAGCGGCGCACAGTGTGCGCCACAGAACCGCCCGTAGGGGCGAGCACCTGTGCCCTTCATGGGTATCGCTCGTCCGATCTGCACGGTGTAAATTGCAGGAATCCCCGGAAAAGCTGTTGAAAAAATGAAAAAGTATGATAGAATGAAAAAGCAAGTATTCTCTCTGATCCTTGCCTTTTAAGAGTGTCATCTGAGCCGCGTGACCATCCCATACGGCGTCACGAACATCGGCGTGGCTGCGTTCCGTAAAAGCAGCGTATGCAATTTGACCATCCCGGACAGCGTCGTGCGCATTGAAGACAAAGCGTTCTATTAAAGTAAAGTAGGGGCGGCCACCTGTGCCCTTCATGGGTATTGCTCGTCCGGTTTGCGCAGCAAACAATCGTATGCGTCAGCAGACGATCAAGCCGGGTGCGTTGTATTGCCCCGGTCGGATTTGCCTTGCGGCAAATTGCGTTCGTACCGAACGCCGGAGCGATGTGGGCATCGCTCCCTACGGGGGACGGGACGAGCGGTGCTCGCCCCTACGGGCGTTGTGCGCATCGGGTATCCCGTCTCCGCCGTAGGGGCGCACTTAGGTGGCGCCACGGAATCATTGACATATCATATCAAACAACATACATAAATCAGGAGGAACAAATGAAACTGGAACCCATTGTGGTGTCGCTGCTGGACACCGACCTTTACAAGTTTAACATGGATCAGGTGATCTTCCACAAGCACACCGACCTGTGCGGAGAATACCTGTTCAAATGCCGCAACAAGGACGTGGTCTTCACCGAGGAAATGGTGGAGGAGATCAAAGCCCAGGTGGATCATCTTTGCACCCTGCGCTTCCGGAAGGAGGAGCTGGACTACCTGCGCTCCATCCGCTTTATCAAAAACGACTACGTGGAGTTCCTGCGGCTGTGGCACCCGATCCGGGACTACGTCACCATCGGCCGGACGGAGGCGGGGGAGCTGCAGGTGGCCGTGGACGGGCCGCTGTTCTCCGCGATGCAGTTCGAGATCTACCTGCTGGAGATCATCAACGAGGTCTACTTCCGGATGCGCTACGACTACGACAAGCTTCTCCGCTCTGCCGAGGAACGGCTGAACAACAAGATCCGGGCGCTGAACGACGGGACCTACACCTTCCACTTTGCCGAATTCGGCTGCCGCCGCAGACTCTCCCGGGAGTGGGAGGACGTAGTGGTGCGCAGGCTCGCCACCGAGACCGACAAATGCATCGGCACCTCCAACGTGTACCTGGCGATGAAGTACAACCTGACCCCCATCGGCACCTATGCCCATGAGTATGTGCAGATGTTCCAGGGCATCGACAGCATCCCCCTGTCCTACACCAACCACTACGCCATGCGGGACTGGTACGACGAATACAACGGCGATAACGGCACCGCCCTCACCGACACCCTCACCACCGACCTGTTCCTGCTGGACTTCACCCGTTCCATGGTCAACAACTACACCGGCGTCCGCCACGACAGCGGCGACCCCTATGCCTGGGGCGAGAAGATCATCAAGCACTACGAGAGCTACGGCGTGGATCCCCGCACCAAGCTCCTGCTGTTCTCCGACAGCCTGGACTTCGACCGGGCCCAGAAGCTGTACGAGCATTTCAAGGATCGGGCCAAGGTGAGCTTCGGCATCGGCACCTTCTGTTCCAACGATACCTGCGAAACCGCGCTGAATATCGTGATCAAGCTGCAATTTGTCAACGGCAGACCCGTGGCCAAGATCTCCGACGCCGAGGGCAAGGCCATGTGCCGGGACGATCAGTATCTGGACTACCTCAAGCGTTCCGTGGCCTTCCGCCTGGAGCGGCAGAAGGACGACCGGGCCTGACCGAAGCTCGGAAACGGGGGGCGTTCTCCGGCTGCGGGGATCAGGGATCCCCGCGCCCGGCGGGTAACCGGGCCCGGAATGACAGAGCGGCTGCATTGTTCCCGCAAACTTTTCCGGCGCACTTGATTTTCTCCGGCGTTTGTGGTATTCTGTCATCCGGAAAAACGCGATCGGAAAGCTTTCCCGTTCCGTCCCAACTAAATAATGGAGAGATCAGAAATGCTGAATAAACACGGACTCAAAATGCGTAAGGTCAGATCTGCGGCCAAGGAAACGGAAAAGGCGGCCAAGGGCGGCCTTCGCACCCAGATCACATACAACACAAGCTCCGGCGTGATTTATGCCCAGAGCAATTCCCAGTCGTCCTGGGTGCTCTTCGACGACCCGAGCTTTCTCTCGGTCTGCTTCACCTCAGAGGCCATGACGCCCCAGGAGATCGCGGATATGGTCTTCAAGGCAGTGGAAGAGCAGCGGCAGACGGAGGAGGACGAATAATCCGTTTTATGCGGAAGGGCGCGGTTCATTTGGAACCGCGCCCTTTTTTGCCCCGCAGGGGGCGGTTTTCGTTCTGCAGTCACAGCGTACCCCGGGCGGGAATAGGCTGTCAGGAGGATCTATCCTGAACGATCGACGGAGGTGCTGCGGAATGGGAAAAATCTACCGGGACGAAGTCCTGCACATTGCGGCGGAGGAGCTGGGATACCTGGAAAAGGCCACCGACCGGGATCTGGACAGCAAAACCGCCAATCCGGGCAACGGCAACTGGACGAAGTATGCCCGGGACCTTTGGCAGGCCGTGCCCCACTACTACCAGAGCAACAAGAACGGCTATGACTGGTGCTGCGTGTTTGTGGACTGGTGCGTCTATATCGCCTCCGGCCGGGACTCCGTCCGGGCCCAGGCGGCCAAGTATTTCACCGGGCCCTACGGCGCGGGCTGCGACTGGTGCGTGAAGTATTACAAGGAGGCGGGGGCCTGGTATGCCGACCCCAAGCCGGGGGATCAGATCTTCTTTGGCAGCGCCTACGCCGCCCAGCATACGGGCCTGGTGGAGTATGTGAAGGACGGAGTGATCCACACCGTGGAGGGCAACAGCGACAATATGGTACGCCGCAGGAGCTATGCCCTGGGCGACAGCCATATCCTCGGCTACGGCCGCCCCGGCTATGACGGGCTCAGCAGACCCCGGGAGCTGCCCTTTACCGACGTGCCCAGGGACGCCTGGTACCGTACCGCGGTGGAGTGGGCCTACGAAAACGGCATCACCGCAGGCACCGGCCCCGCCACCTTCAGCCCCGACAAAGCCTGCACCAGAGCGGAGACGGTGCAGATGCTCTACCGGCTGGCTCACAGCAGTGAGGTCAGACGGCGATAAAAAAAGGATCACCCCCCGGTGGGAGATGATCCGTTTCAGCGTGTCAAAAAAGTTGAAAGTTGAGAATTGAAAGTTGAAAGTTGTGGTATCGTTCAAATTGCCATTTGACCGATGAGAAGAAAAGCGGAGATTTCCGGCTCAATGATTCTTTTTACTGTGTAATTACGGGTTGCTGTGAAATTACGGGTCAAAAAGGCGGAAACAGCCTGTTTTGCAGCTTGGATTTCCTTTTTTATATGGCAATTTAAAAAACACCTTCATTTTCAACTATCAATTTTCAATTTTCAATTCTGCGGACAGGGAACCGCCTCCTGTCCGTCCTCGCTTACGGCTCCGTGGCGGCCTGCTGCTGGGCCTGGTTGATCTGATTGACCAGATCCTGCGCCTGCTGCACGTAGTCCTCCTTGGACTTGGATTCCTCGCTGTCCTTCCGGGTGCTGCTCATGTTCTTCATCAGAAGAAAGGCGACCAACAGGGCGACCAGGAGAAGCAGCAGGACAGAAATGCCGGTGGCGTTTCGTTTTACCATAACAAACCTCTTTCTGCGCGCAAAAGGAACTGCCCCGGGATGAGGCAGTCCTTTTGCGGGAATGTAAGTGTGCGCTGTTCTTTTCTTTTGTATGGTCGTATTATAGCACAATTTTTTGAAAAAGCAAGAGGAAATTTGTAGATTTTGTGATGTTTTTTCATAATCATTCCAAAATATTTGAGAAATACCGAAATAATACGAGCATTACGGAATAAACATCCGGAAGGATCAGTTGACTGCACAAATTTTTTTTGGTATAATCTCACGAAATCGATCCGAAAATCAGGCACAGGAGGGACAGATATGAAGGAATTCACACAGATCCATTTGGAGCTGCAGGACGACCAGTGGCCCGATACCGGGACGGATCACCACCGGCAGATCGTCCGGGCCATCGTGGTGGACGACGAAGGCTGGTTCTATTTTGTGCGGGCCTTCCGGAACGACGACTTTGGCCGGGCGACGCTGATCGAGACCTCCGGCGGCGGAGTGGAGCCGGGGGAGGAGCTGGAGACGGCCATCCGCCGGGAGCTGCGGGAGGAGCTGGGGGCGGAGGTGGAGATCCTCTGCACCCTGGGCCTGGTCAGCGATCACTACAATCTGATCCGCCGGCACAACCTCAACCACTATTATCTCTGCCGGGTGTGTTCCTTCGGTGCGCGGCATCTGACGGAGGATGAGAAAAGCTGTTTCCACCTTTCCACCCTGCGGCTGCGCTTTGAAGACGCAGTCCGGGAGTACGAGCTGCGGGCCTGCACCCCCATCGGCAAGCTGATTGCAGCCCGGGAGCTGCCCGTGCTGCGGCTGGCGCAGCAGGTATTGGAGCAGGAAGCCGAGGCGGAATCGAAATAAGGTCAGACAAAAGGACTTGCCCGCGGGCAAGTCCTTTCGGCTGGGGAAAAAGAGAGAAAACAAACATGAGACGACTGTGAAAGGAATGATTACTCCGCCGCATACCCGTCGATGAGCTTTCCATCCCGCATCCGGTAGACCTGATCGGCCCGGGCGGCGATGTCCAGATCGTGGGTCACCACGATGACGCAGTAGCCGTCGTCGTGCGCGAGGTTCAGCAGCAGGTCGATGATGCGTCGGCTGTTCTCGGTGTCCAGGTTGCCGGTGGGCTCGTCGGCCAGAAGCAGCTTGGTGTCCATGCTCATGGCGCGGGCGACGGCCACGCGTTGCTGCTCGCCGCCGGAGAGCATATCCGGGAAGCGGGGCAGCACCGTCACCGGCAGACCCACGCGCTGGATCAGCTCCTCCGCCTTCTCCCGGGCCTTTTTGCCCTTGAAGCCCCGCAGCTCCATGGGATAGGTGACGTTCTCGGACACCGTCAGCAGGGGCAGCAGGCGGAAGCTCTGGTAGATGACCGCGGCGTGCTCCCGGCGGTAGCGGTTGAGGTTGATCTGCGAGGTGGGCTTGCCCTCAAAGAGGATCTCCCCCGTGGTGGGGAGCATGAGCCCCGCCATCAGCGACAGCAGGGTGCTCTTGCCGGAGCCGGACTTGCCCACCAGCGCGTAGAGCTGCCCCTGCTCAAAGGCGCAGTCCACGCCGTTCAGCGCGTTGACGGTCTGATACTTGTTGACGTAGCGATAGCTGACGTTTCGTACCTCTAAAATCGACATTTCTCAATTCCTCCTCATTCCGGTTCGGTAAGCGCGGCGAACGACTGCTTCCGCAGTCCGGTGTTCAGGCAAAGCAGCGCGGAGAGCGTCCAGACGCTCAAAAAGGCGGTGGTGAGCAGCAGCTGGGTCTGATTCGCGCGGATGCCGGTCACCCGGCAGAGCAGGAGCCCGAGCACGAGCCCCGCGGCCATCAGCAACAGCTGCTCGAGCAGGAAGCTGCCCACGATCCGGCCGGGCTGGGTGCCGAGCGCCCGCATCACGGCGATCTCCTGCCGACGGGACAGAATCAGCAGCCAGGCGAGGGCGAAACCGATCACCCCGGCCAGCAGATACAGCGCCGCGTAGAGCACGCTGACGTATTGGATCTGGCGCTCCATCGAGTGAACGGTGTTCAGGTAGACGTCGTCCTCGATCATGGCGAAGGGCTTGACGCGCTCGCCGGAGTGCACCCAGGTGAAGCCCGCCTCGTCCATGGCCGCCCGGAGCTCGTCCAGCCGCTTGGAATCCTTCAGCGTGAAGGTGAAGCTGGAATAGCTGATCGCGGGGCTCAGGCCCTTTTCCTGGAACGCGGCGATCTTCTCGGGCGAAAAGCAGTCCCGCCCGATCCAGACCTCTGCGGCGCTCATGTCATAGGTAGGGAAGTAGTGTTCTTCCTCCAGCCCCTCGCGCACGTAGCTCACCGGGGAGAAGACCGTGCTGCTCTCCGTGGGCGCCACGTAGGACGCGACGACCTGCAGCTGCACGGGCAGCACGAGGGAATCCCAGTGCGGGTGGTAATAGGCAATGGCGAAGTTGACCAAATCGCCGAGCTGAATCCCGTTTTCCTCCATCATGGCCTTGGGCATGGCGCAGACGGCGGGGCCGCCGCGGTAGTCGTCGCTGTACCATCCGCCCCAGACGTAGTCGTAAGCTTTGTATTGCAGCTCGTCCAGCCGGGTGAAATCCGCCTCGCTCCATCCCTCCAGCCACTCCACGGAGCCGCCCTCGGAGAAATGGAACAGCGGGCTGTCGGAAACGGAGGAGGTACCCGTCCAGACGGGCTCCTTGTTCAGCATGTAAAAGACGGTCTCATAGGCGTATCCGCCGTATTCCGGCCAGTTGAAGGGAAGCTGCTCCTTGCCCTCCACGCCCAGGAACTTGATGTGCCCGAGCCTGGTGGTGATGCAGGCGTCCTCGACCAGCTCGGAGCTGCTGAGCAGCGAGATGGGGCCTCCCTTGAGGGTCAAGCCGCTGATCCGCTTGGCGTAGTAGTCCGTGGCCGTGCCGGTGATGACGGCGTTTTCCCGGTAGGCGGCAAGCTGCTCGTCGTAGCCGTTCCGGGCGTTGGTCAGATGGCCGAAGAACGCAGCGGCCGCCAGTCCCAGCAGCAGCACGGCGACGCTGCGGCCTCTGCCGCGAATCACAGAGAGCAGGCCGTATTTGAAGCGGCCGGAGAGCCGGGAGACGTGGCCGGCGCGCTTTGACACGCGCTGCCGGACGCGCTTTTTCTTTGCGCTTTTGCGATCCCGCAGGCTGAGCAGGGCAAAGACCAGCGTGAAGGCCAGCGTCCCGCCTGCCAAAATCGCGGCGGCGGTCAGATAGCTCCGCATCGAGGAGACCGGGTCAAATTCCAGCGTGCGGGTGACGGCAATCCGCGTGGCGGAGAAGCGGAGATCCTGCTCTGCATACTGAGACGCAAAGCGCTGCAGGATCCCGTAGACGCGGCGCTCGGCCATTCGGCTGAAGCCTGCGCCGAAGATGGCTGCGGGGACGGTCAGCGCCAGCGCAGCGCTGAGGAAGTAGACGCACACGTGCGTGCGGCCGCTGCCCATTGCGTACATGGTGCGGGCAGCTTCCCGTTGCCGGGAGATGAAGAGGTGGCTCTGCATGGCCAGCGCGCAGGCCGCCAGCAGCAGACAGACGGCCAGGAAGATGCCGGAGATGAACAGCAGCTCCTCCATCGGCTCCGTCGCGGCGGCGTAGCCCTGGTCGTAGACGTTCAGCCGGAAGCCGTGCTCCAGAAGCGGCGCGGCGGCCTCCAAAAAGGCCGGAACGGCGTTGTTTTTCAGCCGGAACTGCCCCAGCGTGTAGCCATTCACCGGACGGATCTCGTCCCGAACCGCCGCGTCGGGCAGGAAAACGCAGTAGGGATAGTCCTCGGAGTGGCTCACGAGGCCGACGATTTTGTAGGCGCCCTCGTCGAGCTGCGTGTGGCTGGAGACGTCGTAGAGGTCGCCCTCGGCGCGGAAGAGCGCGAAGCTCAGTTCGTCGCCCGGCGTCAGCCCCAGCATGCCGGCGATCCGCTCGGAGACGATGCAGACCCTGGCCTTGCTTTCGTATTCCTGCTGTGTGAAGCTGCGCCCCTCAGTCAGCGTGATGACCTGCTGGTGGAAGGGGTAGAGATCCTCCAGCGCGGCGGTGCGGGTCACGCGGCAGGAGTCGTTGATCTGGTGCAGCACCTCGGCGTAGCGCAGGTAGGGCGCCTCAGCTTCCTCGCCCGCGCCCTCCGGGAGATACGGCGGCAGCTCGATCATCTCGCCGTTGTCCGGGTAAGAAACGGATTCAAGCTGAAAGTTGGAATAGAAGTAGCCCGTAATCAGATAGGAAGCGGGATAGTCCAGAACCGGCGCGCCGTCGACGTCCCGGAGCAAAATGAGCTTTCCGGTGTCGTTGTAGCGCGAATACAGCGTTTCGGTGACCAGCGCGGAGTAGAGCCCGTTTGACGGCTCGTAGCCGTAGAGCTTGACGCGCATCACCGCGGCTTCGGGCTCAGGGACGAAATCGTCCCAGCGGTGGATGTCCGGCGAGAGCATGCGCTCGTTTGAGGCCGGCTCCCAGGAAAGCACCTGTTCGGCATGGATCAGGGCGGAAAGCGTGTCCCGGTTTTCCTCCACCACAGCGGCAAAGCTCTCGTCGTAGATCATCTGACTTGGATAATACTGACCAACGTATTCCAGCTCCGCGATGGTGTGGAAATAATCATCGCAATTGCCCAGATATCCGCGTACCGCGCCGTAGACGCTGCACGAGATGTTCAGCAGCGCTGCCGTGACCGTGAGGATCAGCAGAAACAGCAGGGTTTTCCCCGGCGTTCGCAGGGTGCTTTTCAGTCCGTTTTTTGTGGCCTGCATGGCAGCCGGCCTCCTTTCCTCCAAATTAAGCGCCGGCTGTCCCGTGCTTCCGGCATTGGTCTGACAGCAGTTGTTTTCCGCACGCTTATCACCTCTCTGCCGGGTGAATGCAGGAAGCGGGCGCTTTGTTACAGGATTTTTGTTTTCTTCATAAACACTACACATTTGACAAAACAGCCTCCGCACCCCCGGCGCAGACAGAAAACGCTTGTCATTTCCCCGCAAAAATGCTATAATTTCAAGTCAGTACCCCGGTACGAAAAGAAAAGGAGGAACCAACATGAAACGAACACTTTCCATGGCGTTGGCTCTGGTGCTGCTGCTCTGCCTGCTGCCTGCCACAGTCTACGCGGGGGGCGGCGGCGCGGCCCGGATCTGGAACGAGGATTTCAATACGGACATCGAGGACTGGGTGGCCATAGACGGCAACAACGACGGCTACGGCTTCGTCTGGAACAGCGAGCACTGCTGTGTCCAGAGCGGCGGCATCGTGGGGATGGGTCTGCTCCCCCCCGAGCCCCAGGACGGCTATGATTATCTGATCTCCCCCCGGATCTCCCTGCGGGAGGATGAGGACGTGCTGAGCTACGACGTGCGCGTTGTGGGCGGCAACCCGGACGTGCGATATGATCTCTTCGTCGCCGTCAACGGTATGATCCTCGACCAGACGGAGAACGTCCCTGTTCTGCGAAATCCGGTCTACGGCGACAGCGGTTATTCCTTCCTGGGCGGCGACTGGTTCACCAGAACGCTGGATCTTTCCGCCTATGAAGGCAATCAGGTGCAGCTGGTGTTCCGCCTGCAGTCCAAGACCGGCGGCGGCACCATGGAGCTGGACAATCTCAGCATCTATTGGAACGAGCCCGACGAGATCCTGGACAAGGTGACGGCCTTCGACGTACCGGAGCCCCGGATCGGCCGCAAGGTTTCGGACTGCGATTGGAGCTCCATCGTCCTGCCCGACACCGCCAACTACGAGCTGGTTCCCAACAGCCTGCGCTACTATTATATCGAAGACGAGCAGGTGCGGCCGTTCGACGGCACCTTCCAGCCCCAGGGGGAGTACACCCTCTCCTTTGAGGTGAAGGCCAAGCCCGGCAACCCCGTCAGCGAGAGCGGCATCGCCTCCGTCAACGGCAAATGGGCCAGATTCATTTCCAGCGACTCCGACGTGGTGCGGGTGGAGGCCTATTTCAGTCGGCTTCCCAACGCGCTGGACGCGGTGGACGTCACCGTGACCCCGCCCCTGGCAGGCAGAGTGCCCGTCTGGGAGGAGGGACACACCGCAGACCCCGCCAAGTGCACGCTGCTGGATCACGCCTTCCTGGAGCTGAAGGACAACGGCGATCCCTCCGGCGAACTGCCGGAAGGAAAGGCCTTTGAGCTGAACAAGCGCTACCGGATCGCGGTCCTGCTGTCCCCGGCGGAGGGCTGGGGCTTCTCTGAGCAGACGCAGGTGACCATCAACGGCCTCCCCGCCCAGATGAATATGACCCTGGAGCAGGAGGGCCTGCAGGTCTACTCCGTGGACGTGACCGTGGATCATGTGGCCTTTACGGACGTCCTCGGCAGCCAGTGGTACGCGAATGCAGTGCTGTACTGCTATCAGCACGGCTATCTGGCGGGCACCGGCGCCTATACCTTCTCCCCCGACGCGGACTTCACCCGGGCCATGTTCGTCACGGTGCTGGCCAAGATCGACGGAGCGGATCTCTCCGGCTACACCGGCAGCAGCTTCACCGACGTGCCTGCCGACACCTGGTACTCCAAGCCGGTGGAGTGGGCCTTCCGGAACGGATACACCTCCGGCACCGGCGACGGCCTGTTCTCTCCCAATATGCCCCTCACCCGGGAGACCCTGGCCACCTTCCTCTACAGCTACACCAAGAAGGCCTACGCTCCCGGCCTGGACGATGAGGATTGGGTGGATCTGTCCGCCTACCCTGACGGGGATCAGGTTTCCGCATGGGCCTCCAACGCGGTGCGCTGGGCCGTGTACCACGGCTTTATCAACGGCGTCCCGGCGGACGGACAGGTCTGGCTCCGGCCCAACGCTGCCGCGACCCGGGCCCAGGTGGCGCAGATCATCATGAAGTACTGCAAGTACATGGAGAACAGCTACTGGGCGGAAAACTGAGTGATCATAGTGATAATATGCAAAAAGCGTCCGGTCCACCCGGGCGCTTTTTGCATATCCAATACGCAGGGTCAGATCTCCACGTCCACCATCCGCAGGTATTGCCGCAGGGGATAGACGCCGTCGTGGGCCTCCCCGGGAATGCCCTCGGACATGGAGCCGGGGTAGCTGATCCGGGTGACCCCGGCCCGCACCAGAAGGTCGATCAGCGCCTGCCGACAGTCGGGCTCGCAGCCCAGGCCTGCGGTTTGCAGATAGGGCTTCGCCTGTCGCAGCACGGGGATGATCTGCGCCCGGGGCAGGGGCTTCACCAGCACGTTGCCGAACATGGGGGAGAGCTCCAGCTTGCTGTCCTCCTTCGGGATCAGCGAGCACAGGGGAGAGGACCAGGGCTTCACCCTGCCCCCGTCCAGGATGGCCTCCAGCCGGTCTGTGTAGGTCCGCAGGCTCAGCTCCGCCACAGCTCCGATGGTGCTGGGCCGGTGGGCCCGGGCGGCTTGCTCCAGCATGGGCCAGAAGCGGTCGCAGAAGGCCTGCACCGCGCCGAAGTCCGCCGTGTCCAGATAGATCACCTGGCAGGAAGAGCAGAGCAGCTGCTTTGTGGCGACGATATGCCGGGCCAGGGCCTCCAGCTCCGCCCGGGGCCGCTCCCCGGAGAGATAGGCGAAGCTCAGCCGGTGGCCCCACTCAATGAGCCGCGTCCCCGGATGGGCGAAGCGCCGCACCGCAGCCACGGCGGTCTCCCCGCCCCAGACCACGATGCCGTCGGAGAGGGCGGCCATTTTCTGGATGGCTCCCACGTCGGAGGAGGGGGTGTCGAAGACGTAGAGATAGTCCGCCAGCCGGGGCTCGATCTCCAGCAGGGCCTCCAGGATGGTCAGCGTCAGGCCGTTGTCCGCCTGAGGCAGCTTCAGGATGTTGATGTTGCCCGTGGCCAGCCCCTCCGCCACGGAGAAGGCAGGCAGACCGTCGGCGTTCCCGGCAGCGATGTGGAGCAGCACCCCCAGGGGCCGGGCCAGCACCCGCAGAGGCCGCAGACCCTCCGGCGGCTCCGTGATCCGATCCGGGCGGAAGTCCGCTCCCAGCTCCGTCCGCAGCTTGAATTCCAGGTGGTCCCGCCGCAGGAGGCGGACCGCCATTTCTTTATATTGTACCGCCCCGTCGATCTGCAGGGCGGCCAGCTCCCGGTCGAAGGCCCCTTCCGCAGCCTGCTGTCCCAGCCGGTCGATGGCGGCGATCACGGTCTCCGGCTCCAGGCATGGCCCGGCCAGGGTGGCGTTGAGCTTTTCCTCCAGCCCCGCCAGCAGCTCGTCCTGCATGGCGCTCTCATATCGCTTGCCGTTTGCAAGGATCATAGTGCCACCTCCACCTTGTTCAGGATCTCTGAAGCGCCCGCGGCGCAGGTCTTGATGTCCCGCAGACCCACCCGGCCCAGGATCTCCAGCCAGGGGGAATCCAGCCCGCAGCCGCATTCACAGGCGTCGTGGAGTACGCCCAGGTCGTCGGTCATCACCGACAGCAGGGGGGTGCCGATGTCCATGGGGCTGATCAGATTCACCAGCCCAGGGGTCCCGTTTGGCACGGGCGCCAGGGTCTCCGGGTCCCGAATGATGATCCGGCTGTAAACGGGGACGTGGAAGTGGTGCCGCTGGCAGTCGTTGTAGAAGATGGGATGCTCCACGGCCCCGAAAAACTCCACGATGTCGCGGTCGTCCAGCCCCAGCACCTTCTTGGCCAGGGCGTAGAATTGGGCCTTGTCCACCTCCTCGGCATAGAACTGCTTCCAGCCGCCGCCCAGCATGAGCTTGGAGCCCTTGGGGAGCTGCACCCGGACGTTCTGCTCGTCCATCCGCTTCATCAGGAACCAGGCGTAGGCCGGGAAGCCCATAAAGCGCAGGGGAAAGCGGGACTTGCTGTGCTTCACGATGGCGTCCTGCACCGCGCCAAGATCCAGAACGTACGCACCCGCAGCGCCCGCCGCAGGGGCGGCCATTGGCCGTCCGCTTTCCGCAGCACGTCCCGTCTTTTTCCACCGCAGGGCATACGTCCGGGATAGGGCAGGCGTAAACAGGGTCACGCCGAAGGCCGTCCGGGAGACCCCGGTGCGGTTGCGGTGCTTGGGCTGGTAGCCGAATACCACGTAGTGGCAGGGCCGGAAGGAGAGCAGCTTCCGCAGCTTGCAGATATGCAGCACCATTTTCAGCCCCGCCCAGAGGTCGCCCACCGTGAAGCCAATCTCGCTGGCCTTGCCGCTGCTGGTGCCGGAGGAGGTCACCACCAAGGGCAGCCGCCACCGGGGGACGGAAAAGAGCCGCCGCCGCTTGAACAGGGCGGTGGGCAAAAAGGGCAGGTCCCCCAAATCGTCCATGGTCTGCAGCCGCTCCGGGGAGAAGCCCGCGTCGTCCAGAATGGCCCGGTAGCCGGGGCAGTGGGCGTAGGCGTAGGCGCAGTTCTCCCGCGCCGCCCGAAGGAACAGCTGGTCGGTCCCCTTGAGATCGTAGGCGTCCCGATGCCGGAACAGCTTTCGCCGATACTTCATTTTGATCGCACCTCAGAGAATTTTTGCTTAATATACATGATTTTCCTTCTTTTTTCAATCCTGTTTTTGCAAAAACCGGGGCTCTGGCCCAAATAATCCCCACCGGAGCCGGCCACTTCGGGATAAGAATTACAAAAAGAGTCACAAAAAATCCATTTTGTTTGTACAGTTTTTCGTTGCCTTTTATCCATCTATGTGCTAAAATATCCAATAAGAGTGCCCCCGGTGTCCCGTGCGCTTCGTCGGCGGGATCGTGCCGGGTACCCTGCACCAAACCAGGAGGGAGAAAACAGTGAACTTAACCTTTCGCGGCGGAGTCCATCCCAAGGGGCGGAAGGAGCTGAGCAGGGAAGCCCCCCTGCGCCGCTTTGATCCGGGCCCCTGCGAGATGGTATTCCCCATGGCCCAGCACATCGGAAAGCCCGCAAAAGCCATTGTCAAAAAGAACGACCCTGTTTTGGTAGGACAAAAGCTGGCCGAGGCCGACGGCTTCGTGTCCGCCTGTGTGATCAGCTCCTGCTCCGGCAAGGTCAAGGCTGTGGAAAAGCGCCGTACCATCGCCGGCACCATGACCGAGTGCGTGGTGGTGGAAAATGACGGGGCCTATACCCCCATGGAGGGGATCGGCGTGCGCCAGGATCTCTCCGGCCTCACCAACCAGGACATTCTGAACCGGGTGAAGGAGGCGGGCATCGTGGGTCTGGGCGGCGCAGGCTTCCCCACCCATGTGAAGCTGGCCCCCAGGGAGCCGGACAAGATCAAATATCTCATCGCCAACGGCGCGGAGTGCGAGCCCTACATCACCTGCAACGATCAGCTGATGCGCTCCAACGCCGACGGCATTGTAGAGGGCCTGGAGCTGGCCCTGCGGCTCTACCCCAACGCAGAGTGCGTCATCGGCATCGAGGACAACAAGCCCGAGGCCATCGCCTCCATGCGGAAGGCTGTGGAGGGCAAGGCCCGGATGCGGGTGCTGCCCCTGCACACCAAGTACCCCCAGGGCGGCGAGCGCAGCCTCATTAAGGTGATCGCCGGGGTGGATTTCCCCGTCACCATGCTCCCGGCGGACGTGGGCTGCATCGTGCTGAACGTGGGCACGGCCTACGCCGTGGGCCGGGCCGTGGCCTGGAACGAGCCCCTCTATGAGCACGTGCTCACCGTCACCGGCGAGGCGGTCAAAAATCCCGCCAACTTCATCGCCCGGGACGGCACCACCTTCGCCCAGCTTCTGGAGGCCTGCGGCGGCGTCAAGGACGGCGTCACCCCCAAGAAGGCCCTCTCCGGCGGCCCCATGATGGGCGTGGCCGTGGCCGGGCTGGAGGTCCCCATCCAGAAGAACACCAACGCCCTCACCCTGCTGGCCGAGGATCGGGTGGAGCGGGCCGAGAAGGAGCAGACCGCCTGCCTCCACTGCGGCCGCTGCTCTACCATCTGCCCCAACGGCCTGGTCCCAGCCCTGATGGCGGACGCCATCAATATGCAGAACTGGGAGCGCTATGAGAAAAAGCTCTACGGTCTGGAGTGCATCGCCTGCGGCTCCTGCACCTACATCTGCCCGGCCCGTCGGCCTCTGACCCAGATGTTCAAGCAGACCAAGGCGGAGATCATGGCCCGGAAACGGGCGGCACAGGCAGGAGGGAAAAAATGAATCAGAAATTGAATCTTTCCGCCGGCCCCCACGTCCGTGATATATGGTCCACCTCCTTCATTATGAAGATGGTCCTGCTGGCGCTGATGCCGGCTACGGTCATCGGCATCATCACCTTCGGCCTGCAGGCCCTTTGGGTGGTGCTGGCCTCGGTGGTCACGGCAGTTCTGACGGAGCTGATCTTCGACAAGCTCACCCATAAGCCCGACACCTGGAAGGACGGCTCCGCCGCAGTGACGGGTCTGATGCTGGCTCTGACCATCTCGGCCAAGAGCCCCCTCTACGCTCCCATCATCGGCTCCATCTTCGCCATTCTGGTGGTGAAGTGCTGCTTCGGCGGCCTGGGCAAGAACTTCGTCAACCCCGCCCTGGCGGCCCGCTGCTTCCTGCTGATCTCCTTCCCCGGGGCCATGACGGTCTACGCCATCGACGGCGTGGCCTCCGCCACCCCCTGCGCGGAGCTGGCCGCAGGCAGAGCGGTGAACATCACCTCCATGTTCCTGGGCAGCGCCAACGGCGTCATCGGCGGCTCCATCCTGGGCCTGCTGATCGGCGGCCTAGCCCTCTGGGCCTTCGACATCATCCACGGCCAGATCTGGATCTCCGTCCTGGCCAGCTTCACGGTATTTCTGGGCCTCTTCGGGGGCCAGGGCTTCGACCCCGGCTTCCTGGCCGCCCATCTCTGCAGCGGCGGCGTGATCCTGGGCGCCTTCTTCATGGCCACGGACTACGTCACCTCCCCCATGAGCCGCCTGGGTCAGACCTTCTACGGGGTGCTGATCGGCGTCATGGGCGCCATGTTCCGGGTCTTCGGCTCCGCGCCGGACTCCTTCAGCTACTCCGTCATCGTAGCGAACCTGTTCACCCCGCTGATCGACACCTACGTGGTGGATAAGCCCTACGCCTTCCGCAAGCGCATGATCAAGCTCCGCACCGAGGGCAAGCAGCCCTTCCGGTTCCCCAAGCCGGTGGTGGCTCTGACCGTCATCGCCCTGCTGGCGGGCCTGGCCCTCTCCGGGGTCTACTCCATGACCAAGGAGAACATCGACGAGCAGAAGCGGGCCGCCGCAGCCCAGGCCTACAAGGCCGTGCTGCCCGAGGCGGAGAGCTTCGAATCCTACGCCGACAAGGTGGAGCAGCTGGGCAGCGAGCCCTACGGCTCCGGCTATGGCCGGGTGTTTATCAAGGACGCCCTGGTGGGTAAGGACGCCAACGGCAACGTGGTGGGCTACGCGGTCTCCGTCACCTCCGCCGAGGGCTATGACGGCAACGTCACCCTCTCCGTGGGCGTCAGCACCGATGGCAAGATCAACGCCATCTCCTTCACCGAGCTCCATGAGACCCCGGGCAAGGGTATGCTCTGCGGCGAGCCCGCCTTCATGGATCAGTTCGCCGGCAAGGACGCCGGGAAGCTGACCCTGGGCTCCGATATCGACGGCATCACCGGCGTCACCATCACCTCCAAGGCCGTCACCAACGCGGTAAACGCCGGCGTGGACTTTATCAACACGCAGATAAGGGGGGAATAAGATGAACAAATACGTCGAACGCCTCTACAACGGCATCATCAAGGAGAACCCCACCCTGGTGCTGATGCTGGGTATGTGTCCCACCCTGGCAGTCTCCACCCGGGCCACCAACGGCATCGGCATGGGCCTGTCCACCCTGGCGGTGCTGGTGCTGTCCAACCTGGTGATTTCCCTGCTCCGCAAGGTGATCCCGGATCAGGTCCGTCTGCCTGCCTACATCGTCATCGTGGCCTCCCTGGTCACAGTCACGGAGCTGCTGATCGAGGCCTATCTGCCCTCGGTCTACGAGGCTCTGGGCATCTACATCCCGCTGATCGTGGTGAACTGCATCATCCTGGGCCGGGCCGAGGCCTACGCCAACAAGAACACCCCGCTGCTGTCCGTCTTTGACGGCATCGGCATGGGCCTGGGCTTCACCATCGCTCTGACCCTGGCCGGCGCGGTGCGGGAGATCCTGGGCAGCGGCACCTGCTTCGGCATGCAGATCCTGCCCAAGTCCGTGGAGCCCATGGGCATCTTTGTCCAGCCTCCCGGGGCCTTCCTGGTGATCGCCCTGTTCATCATCATCATGAACGCCATCGGCATCAAGACCCGCCAGCGCCAGCTGGTGGAGAGCGGCTGCGACGGCTGCTGCGCCGGCTGCACCGCCAAGTGCGAGACCGGAAAGGAGGCGGCGAAATGAACCATAATCTGCTTTTGATCATCGTTTCCGGCGCCCTCATCAACAACGTGGTGCTGAGCCAGTTTTTGGGCATCTGCTCCTTCCTGGGCGTGTCCCAGCAGATGAAGGCCTCTGCCTCTCTGGGCGGCGCGGTCATCTTCGTCATCACCATCGCCTCCGCCGTGGCCAACCTGCTCTACACCCACGTCCTGGCCCCCCTGGAGCTGGACTTCATGAAGACCATCGTCTTCATCCTGGTCATCGCGGCCCTGGTGCAGATCGTGGAAATGTTCCTCAAGAAGAAATCTCCCGCGGTCTATAAATCCCTGGGCATCTTCCTGCCGCTGATCACCACCAACTGCGCCGTTCTGGGCGTGGCTCTGACCAACGTGCAGAACGACTACAACTTCATCGAGTCCGTGCTCTCCGGCTTCGGCACGGCCCTGGGCTTCACCCTGGCCATCGTCCTGCTGGCGGGCATCCGCAGCCGTATCAACGAGAAGGATCTGCCCGCCCCCCTCCGGGGCGCGCCCATCGTTCTGATCTCCGCCGCGCTCATGTCCATTGCGTTCATGGGCTTCGCCGGCCTGTCGTTCTGAGGAGGCTGCCATGGAATTGATTATGATTACCACAGCGGTCATCACCGTCATCGGTCTGGTGGTGGGCGCGGGCCTGGTCTTCACAGGGAAGAAATTCTACGTGGAGGTGGACGAGCGGGAGGCCGCCGTCCGGGAGGCCCTGCCGGGGAATAACTGCGGCGCCTGCGGCTTTGCCGGCTGCGACGCCATGGCGGCAGCCATCGCCAAGGGCGAGGCCCCTGTCAACGGCTGCCCCGTGGGCGGCGGGCCCGTGGCCGCCAAGATCGGCGCCATCATGGGCACCGAGGCCGGGGCCGTGGAGCGGAAGATCGCCTTCGTCCGCTGCAAGGGCTCCTGCGAGGTCACCAAGAACCAGGGCAACTACATCGGCATCCAGGACTGCGCCAGCGCGGTCCGGGCGGGCCTGGCCCTGACGGACTGCGACTACGGCTGCGTGGGCCTGGGCACCTGCGTGCAGGTCTGCCCCGAGCACGCCATCACCGTCCAGAACGGGGTGGCCGTGGTGAACCGCAAGCGCTGCGTGGGCTGCGGCCTGTGCGCCAAATCCTGTCCCAAGGGTCTGATCGAGCTGGTGCCCGAGCAGAACCGGGTCATCGTCCAGTGCTCCAACCGGGACAAGGGCCCCCAGGTGAAGCAGGTCTGCTCCGCAGGCTGTATCGGCTGTATGCTCTGCACCCGCCAGTGCGAGTCCGGGGCCATCACCGTGGAGAACAACCTGGCCCATATTGACTACGCGGCCTGTACCCAGTGCGGCAAGTGCGTGGAGAAGTGCCCCGCCAAGGTCATCACGCCGCCCGTCGAGCAGTAGGGGCCGATGCCCACATCGGCCCTATGACGGGATTTTGCGGAAGCACTTGAGAAAGGAGAACCTATGGATAAACGAACCATCGTCTGGAAGCTGATCTGCGGCATTCTGATCGTCGCCGCGGCGGTGCTGCTGCTCAGCGGCGTGCTGAAGGGCGACGTCATGTACCACCTCAGAGACCGGAGCGCCCTGGGCCCTCTGACCCGGAGCGACATCCAATATCAGACCGTGTCGGCCCCCGCGGCCAGCTCCAAGGACGGCACCGTCAGCGCAAAGGACTGGGAGAGCGTCTTTCCCTACATCGCCAGGAGCATGAAGGCCAACGGGGAGAACGACGCCGTGGTGGACTACCTGGCCCAGGATCCCTATCTGAAAAACATCTACGAGGGCTACGGCTTCGCCAAGGACTACGGCTCCGCCCGGGGCCATGAGTACTGCCTCACCGACGTGAGCAAGACGGAGCGGCCCCACCCCCTGGCCAACTGCCTCACCTGCAAGACCCCCAACTTCACCAAGCTGGTGAACGACAACGGCGTGGAGGTCTACAAGTGGGACTTCCGGGAGGCCATGGATCGGATGGAGGAGAACGTCTCCTGCTATAGCTGCCACGGCAACGACGCGGGCAGCGAGGGCAAGATCACCATTACCCACTCCTACGTGAAGAAGGCCCTGGGCAGCAACGCCGACGCCATCAACCAAAGCCTGCTGAGCTGCGGCCAGTGCCACATCGAGTACTACTTCACCGTGGCGGACGCGGAGACCATGATGCCCTACGACAGCGTGGAGGCCATGAGCCCCGAGGCCATCCTGGCCTACTATGACAGCATCCAGAACAAGGACGGGGAGCTGGGCTTCTACGACTGGATCCAGCCCTCCACCGGCGCGAAGATGCTGAAGGCCCAGCACCCGGAGATGGAGACCTTCCTCTCCGGCAAGCACGCGGAGCAGGGCATGAGCTGCGCCGACTGCCACATGGCCATCATCCAGGAGGAGGACGGCACCATCTACCACAGCCACTACATCGACAGCCCTCTGAACGACCCCACCATCCTCTCCACCTGCGTGGAGTGCCACAACGACGGTACCGACATGGTGGACTTCGTCCACAAGCTCCAGGCCCGGATCACCGCCCGGGAGACCGAGGTGGGCAACAAGCTCTCCGCCTTCAAGGACGCCCTGGCCGAAGCGGTCAAGGCCGCCGAGGAGGAGGCTCCCGGGGCCAAGACCCGGGAGGAGCTGGACGCCATCCGCAAGCTCTACCGGGAGGCCCAGTGGTTCTTCGACTTCGACTATGTGGAGAACTCCGAGGGCGCCCACAACTCCGCCCTGGCCACCCGCTGCCTGGACACCGCCGAGCAGAAGATCGCCGAGGGCATGGCGCTGTTGGGAAAATGAGCAGGCATTCGTCGCTCCGTAGGGGCCGATGCCCACATCGGCCCTTCTCCCCGGGCAGAAAAAGCTGATTGACATTTTCCCCGAAAAACAATACAATAACAGCAGAGCGTGATCCCGCGCTCTGCTGTTCATTTGAAAGGACTCATTTCCATGAAAAAACTCTGGAAATTCCTGGGCTCCATGCGCTTTGCCATCCTCCTGCTGGTGATCCTGGCGGCGGCCTGCGCCGGGGGCAGCTTCATCCCCCAGGGGCTGGACTTCCAGGCCTACGCCGCCCGCTATTCGGAGCGGACCGCCGGGCTGATCCTGGCCCTGGGGCTGGAGGACGTGTTCCACTGCTGGTGGTTCCTGCTGCTGACGGCCTTCCTCTGCGGCAATCTGCTGCTGTGCAATCTGAGCCGCCTGCCCCAGCTGATGAAGCGCACCAAAGCCGCCGCCGACCCCGCCCAGCTGGGCGCGCCCGGCGTCACCCTGGAGGGCCTCCGGGACCCCGACCCGGTCTTCGCAAGCCTGCGGATGCCCAAGCCCCGGGAGGGAACCGACCCCCAGGGCCGCCCCCTGCGCTGGTCGGTGAAAAACCGCGTCGGCCTGTGGGGCGCCTGGGTCTGCCACCTGGGGATCCTGCTGCTGATCCTGGGCTTTGCCCTGGGCCAGGCTACCAAGGAGGAATACACCGTCTACGGCGTCCCCGGCCAGACCAAGCAGGTGGGGGACAGCCCCTACGCCCTGTGCATCCGGGACTTCCACGTGGAGCGGGAGGCGGACGGGTCCGTGGCCCAGTACACCGCAGATCTGACGGTGCTGGATCTGACCGACCCGGCGGACCCCCTGGCCGTGGACACAACGGCCAGCGTCAACCACCCCGGCTCCGCCTTCGGCTTCAAGCTCTATCAGAACTCCATGGGGGACGCGGCTACCCTCACAGTCCGCCGGGACGGGGAGACCGTCCAGGAGGAGATCCTCTGCGTGGGCGAGCACGCCACCCTGCTGGATACGCCCCTGGCCCTGCTGCTGGGCTCCGTGATCCGGGAGGGGGACGCGGTGGGCTACGGCTACCAGATCTACGTGGGGGAGGAGCTCTACGACCGGAACGTCCAGTGGGAGGGGGAGTCCATCCAGGACTTCCAGCCCTACCAGGTCAGCTTCTCCCAGGCCCGATCCTATACCTTGATCCAGATGAAGCGGGACCGCTTCACCCCTCTGGCTCTGCTGGGGGGCTTGATCACCCTGCTGGGCCTCTTCCTGGCCTTCTATCTCCAGACCTGCAAGCTCTGGGCCGTCCGGGAGGCGGACGGCAGCTGGACCCTCCGGGGCAGCTCCCCCAAGGGCGGCACCCTCTTTGCCGAACGCCTGCGGGAAGCGGCCCGGGAAGCCGAAACGAAACAATCCTGAAAGCTGGTGAAGCATGACTGCACTGTTAAACGTGGAAAACGTCCTGTTCTATATCGTCATCTGCCTGTATTTCCTGGCGACCTTGTGCTATTTCCTGTTCATCGGGCTGAAAAAGGACGCCCTGGGAAAAGCCGCCATCCTGATCCAGACCGTCGGGCTGGCCCTGCATACCGCGGCCCTGGTCTGCCGGGGTCTGGGCGCGGGCCGTCTGCCTCTGACCAACCAGTATGAGTTCGCCGCCAGCTTTGCCTGGGGCCTCTGCCTGGTGAGTCTGATCTTCATTCGCAGATTCCAATTCCCCGTGCTGGGGGCCTTTGCCGCCCCGGTCATCCTGCTGGTGATCGGCTACGCCGCCATGCAGAGCCGGGAGGTGCGGGCGCTGATGCCCGCCCTGCGCTCCAGCTGGCTGGGCTTCCATGTGTCCACCGCCATCATCGCCTACGGCTCCTTCGGGGTCAGCGCGGTGCTGGGGCTGATCTTCCTGCTGCGGGAGCGGATGCGGGATCGGGGCTTCTGGGACCTGCACGTCCCCGCCCGGGAAAAGCTGGATCTGATCTCCTACCGCAGCGTCTGCCTGGGCCTGCTGTTTCTGAGCTTTACCATCATCACCGGTGCCATCTGGGCCGAGCAGGCCTGGGGCTCCTACTGGTCCTGGGACCCCAAGGAGACCTGGTCCCTGGTGACCTGGCTGATCTACGCCACCTACCTGCACCTGCGGATCCGCCGGGGCTGGAAGGGCAAAGCCGCCGCCATCTTCGCACTGGTGGGCTTCGTCTGCGTCCTGTTCACCTACGTAGGCGTCAACACCCTGCTGCCCGGCGTACACAGCTACGCATAATGCATAATGCAAAATGCATAATGCATAATTGCCCCGCCCGTAGGGAGCGATGCCCACATCGCTCCTTGTCCCCGCACGATGAAATATCATGGAAAGGAGTGATTCCCTAATGTTGAAACGACTGCTTGCATTGACCTTGTGTCTGTTGTTGCTTCTGGCAGGCTGTGCGAAGCCTGTGGACGGTCCCGGCATGGAACGCACCACTGAGGCTGCACAGCCCAATTCCGACGCCCCGGACAGCACTGCGCTTCCGGAAACCACCGCTCAGCCCACCGATCCTCCCGGCCCCGGCACCCAGGAATACACCCTGGAGCGGGAGCCTGGCACGAACCAGCTGATCTTCTACTGGCTGGCGAAGGACGTGGATCTTTCCAGATGCGATATGTGGATCTGGTTCCCCAACGCCGACGGCAAGGGCTACCTGTTCCATGAGGACTACCGCGGCCCCAAGGTGATCGTGAACGTCCCGGAGGACGTCACCGAGGTAGGCTTCATCGTCCGGAAGAACTGCTCCGACCCCGGCGGTACCAGCTGGGGCGACGCGGTCAAGGACTTCGAAAGCGACCGCTTTGCCGTCATCACCGGCGAGACCACCGAGATCTGGCTCCTGCCGGGGGACGGCGCCCAATATATCAGCACGGACGGAGGGAAAACCTTGAGCCAAGCAAAGAAATTCACCCTGGCGGATATCGTTGACGTGAATCAGATCCGCTACCATATCACCCCGGCCACCCGCTTCAACTCCCTGGATCAGATCAAGGTTCTGGACGGCGACCGGGAGCTGCAGATCGAAAGCCTGTCCAGCCTGGACAACGAGGTCATCTCCGGCGTCATCACCCTGGCCAAGGAGCTGGACTTCTCCAAGACCTACACCGTGGTTCTGGAAGGCTTCGAGCCCCAGAACGCCGTGCCCACCAAGGTCTTCGATTCTGCGGCCTTCGTGGAGCGCTTCACCTATGACGGCGACGATCTGGGCGCCACCCTCATGGAGCAGGAGGTGACCCGCTTCAAGCTCTGGGCCCCCACTGCCAGCGCTGTGGTGCTGAATCTCTTCCGGGAGGGCAGCGGCGGCGATCCCTATGAGCAGATCCCCATGGAGCGGGGCGAGCAGGGCGTCTGGTTCGCCGAAGCCCGCTGCGGCCACGGTACCTACTATACCTACACCGTCACCACCGCTCTGGGCGCCCAGGAGGCTGTGGATCCCTACGCCAGGGCAGTGGGCGTCAACGGCGACCGGGGCATGGTGGTGGATCTGGCGTCCACCGACCCCGCAGGCTTCGCTGAGGATCGCTTCTTTGACGGCATCGACGCCTACAACGAGGCAGTGATCTGGGAGGTCCATGTGCGGGACTTCTCCAACCGCATCGCCGGCAGCCAATACCCCGGCAAGTACCTGGCCTTCACCGAGACCGGTCTGACCAACGCCGCCGGGCAGCCTGCGGGCGTGGACTATCTGAAGGATCTGGGGGTCACCCACGTCCACTTCCAGCCCATCTACGACTACGCCACCGTGGACGAGAGCTCCGACGCGCCGCAGTTCAACTGGGGCTACGATCCCAAGAACTACAACGCCCCCGAGGGCAGCTACTCCACCGACCCCGCCCACGGAGAGGTCCGGATCAACGAGCTGAAGCAGATGGTGCAGGCCCTGCACCAAAGCGGCATGGCCGTGGTCATGGACGTGGTCTACAACCACACCTACGATATCAACTCCTGCCTGAATAAGGTGGTGCCCTATTACTACTACCGCTACAACGCCTCCGGGGTCCCCTCCAACGGCTCCGGCTGCGGCAACGAGACGGCCTCCGACCGGGTCATGTTCCGCAAGTTCATGGTGGACTCCGTGTCCTATTGGGCCAAGGAGTACCACATCGACGGCTTCCGCTTCGATCTGATGGCCCTCCACGACGTGGACACGATGCAGGCCATTGAGACCGCGGTCCACGCCATCAACCCCAAGGCCATCCTCTACGGCGAGGGCTGGACGGGAGGCAGCTCCGAGCTGCGGGAGAATCTCCAGGCCAACCAGACCAACATAAAAAAGGTAACGCCCAGCGGCGAGGGCATCGGCGCGGTGGCGGTCTTCAACGACGCCATCCGGGACGGCCTCAAGGGCTCCGTCTTTGACGCCAAGGATCAGGGCTATATCAACGGCAAGGCCAACGCCGGCACAGCCGCAAAGGTCATCTTCGGCCTCACCGGCGGCCAGCGGATCAGCGGCGTGAGCTGGTCGGCGGAGAACGATATGGTCATCAACTATATGGCCTGCCACGACAACAACACGATCTGGGACAAGCTTCTGGAATCCAACCCCAACGCCTCCGATGAGGAGCGCTATGCCATGAATCGTCTGGGGGAGGAGATCCTCTTCCTGGGCAAGGGCACGCCCTTCCTGCTGGCGGGGGAGGAGCTGCTGCGTACCAAGCAGGGCGACCACAACTCCTACAAATCCTCCGACGCGGTCAACAACCTGGACTGGGATTCCCTCACCGAGGGCAGCCTGCAGATGCGGATGCACGGGCTGATCAAGAGCCTGATCGCCCTGCGCCGGGACAACGCCTTCCTCACGAAGGGCGAGCCCGCCTGCGAGCTGTTGGAGAACGGCGTGATCCGGGTGGTCTGGACCCTGGACGGGGAGACCGTCGCCGCGGCGCTGATCAACCCCAACCCTTCGGCGGTTCCGGCGGAGCTCCCCGACGGCGGGTGGACGCTGCTCTTCTCCGGCGAGAGCTCCTCCATGGAAAGCGTGGGCGGCAAGGACGTTCTGGTGGTCACGCTGACCCACGACGACTGACCCCGGCGGGGCGAAAAACGACGCCCAAAAGACAGGGATATTCACATATATATACGAATCATTATTGACAATTCGGTATCAAATGCGATACAATAACAGCAGGACGATTTGTCCTGCTGTTATTTTCAGCAGGCGGCAACTCATTGATAAGGAGGGGTTTTTCTTGAAACGGATTGTTTCACTTTCCCTGTGTCTGATCCTGATCCTGGCGATCTTTGCAGGCTGCGGAAAGTCGGAAGAAACGCAGACCACGGGCATCCCGGAGGTCACTGTACCTATGGATGAGGGAGAATACAATCTCCCCAGGGAGATCAATACCAACCAGCTTACCTTCTATTGGCTGGCGGACGACGTGGATCTGTCCAAATGCGATATGTGGATCTGGTATCCAAACGCAGAGGAGCGGGGCTACGTGTTCCATAAGACCTCCCACGGCGGCAAGGTGATGCTGAACGTCCCCCTGGACGTCACCGAGGTGGGCTTTGTGGTACGCAAGAACTGCTCAGATCCCGGCGGCACCAGCTGGGGCGAGGCCACCAGAGACTACGAGATCGACCGCTACGCCACCATCAAGGGCAGCAGCACAGTGGTCTGGCTGAAGCCCAACGACGGCAACCAGTACTTCAGCACGGACGGCGGCAAGACGCTGATCCCGGCCAAAAAGCTTACCCTGGCCACCATCGAGGATATGAACCAGATCGGCTACTACCTCACCACGCCGGCCCGCTTCGACTCTGTGGATCAGATCAAGGTCCTGGAGGGCGAGCGGGAGGTCCCCATCAAGAGCGTGTCCAGCCTGGGCAGCGAGTCGGAATCCGGCATCATCACCCTGGCCGAGGAGCTGGATATCTCCAAGGTCTACACCGTGGTGCTGGAGGACTACGATCCCCAGAAGGCGGTCCCCACCAAGGTCTTCGACACCAACGCTTTCCTGGATCGCTACACCTACAGCGGCGACGATCTGGGCGCTGTGGTGCGGGGGAACGAGACGACCTTCAAGCTCTGGGCCCCCACGGCCACCGATGTGAGCATCGAGCTCTACCAGGTGGGCAACGGCGGCAACCGGATCAACCGCATCTCCATGACCAAGGGCGATAAGGGCGTCTGGTCCGCCACCGGCAAATGCGGCCACGGCACCTACTACGTCTATAACGTCACCACCTCCCTGGGCACCCAGAAGGCCGTGGATCCCTACGCCAAGGCCGTGGGCGTCAACGGCGACCGGGGCATGGTGGTAGATCTGCAGGCCACGGATCCGGAGGGCTTCGCGGAGGATCATTTCCTGGACAGCATCAGCGCCTACAACCAGGCCATCATCTGGGAAACGCATATGCGGGACTTCTCCAACAAGATCACCGGCAGCCAGTATCCCGGCAAGTACCTGGCCTTCACCGAGACGGGGCTGACCAACGCCTCCGGCCAGAGCGTGGGCGTGGACTATCTGAAAAAGCTGGGGATCACCCACGTCCAGCTGCAGCCCATCTACGACTTTGCGTCCATTGACGAGACAGCCAAGACCTCCAGCTTCAACTGGGGCTACGATCCCAAGAATTTCAACGCCCCCGAGGGCAGCTATTCCACCGACCCCTATCACGGCGAGGTCCGCGTGAAGGAGGTCAAGCAGATGGTGCAGGCGCTGCACAGCCAGGGCATCGGCGTGGTGATGGACGTGGCCTACAACCACACCTACGACATCAACTGCAACCTGAACAAGATCGTTCCCTACTACTACTTCCGCTACAAGGCCTCCGGCGCGCCGTCCAACGGTTCCGGCTACGGCAACGAGACGGCCTCCGACCGGGTCATGTTCCGCAAGTTCATGGTGGATTCCGTGTCCTATTGGGCCAAGGAGTATCACATCGACGGCTTCCGCTTTGATATGATCTCCCTCCATGACATCGACACCATGCAGGCCATCGAGGCGGCCGTCCACGCCATCAACCCCAAAGCCATCCTCTACGGCGACGTCCGCACCGTGGGCAGCACCACGCTCTCCAGCGGAAAGCAGACCAACCTGAACAACGTGGGGAAGATTACGGCCAGCGGAAAGGGCATCGGCTCCATCGCGATCTTCAACAACACCCTGCGGGACGGCCTCAGAGGCGCCGCTCTGAACTCCCGGGATAAGGGCTATATCAACGGCAACCCCAACACAAACAACGTCATGAGCATTATCTTCGGCATCTCCGGCGGCGCCAAGACGAACTCCGTGAACTGGTCTGTGGATAACAGCATGGTCGTCAACTATCTGGCCGGCCACGACAGCACCACCATCTGGGATCGCCTGCAGACGGCCAACTCCGATGCCAGCGAGGAAAAACGCTTTGCCATGAACCGCCTTGGCGAGCAGATCCTCTTCCTCGGCAAGGGCACACCCTATCTGCTGGGCGGCGAGGAGCTCCTGCGTACCAAGCGGGGAGAAAGCAACTCCTATAAGTCCTCCGACTCTGTCAACAACATCGATTGGGATTCCATGACCCGCACCAGCCAGCAGTTCAAGATGTATAACCAGATCCGCAAGCTGATCGCCCTGCGAAAGGCCAACTCCTTCTTCACCGAGGGCGAGGTCGCCTGCGAGGTGCTGAGCTCCAACATGATCCAGGTGACCTGGACGGTGGGCAGGACCATGGTGGCTGCCGCGCTGATCAACCCCAACGAGGCGTCTGCGGAGATCACCCTGCCCAGAGGCAACTGGAACGTCCTGTACGCGGGCGAGGGCACCAACGAGGAGCGGATCGGCGGCAGAGAAGTGCTGATCGTCACCGCCCCCGGCATCGGCGTGATCCCGGAGGATCCGGTGGACGTGGAGCCCGATGAGCCCACGGAGACCGGCGAGGAGGCCACCGGCGAGACCGGCGAGACCACGGAGACCACGGAGGCACCCTGATCCCGCCTCTTCCCCGCCCGGACGCACTCTACCGTAGCGCGGGCTAATAGCCCGCCTGCTCCCCCGCCCGGACGGGAATGCAAAATGCAAAGTGCAAAATGAAAGAGGAACAATATGAGCATCGTTAAAGATTTGTCTCTGGCCGAGTACGGCCGGATGAAAATTGCCTGGGTCAAGGACTTTATGCCTGCCCTGGGGGCCATCCGGGAGCGGATGGAACGGGAAAAGCCCTTCGCGGGCATGAAGATCACCCTGTCCATCCACATGGAGGCCAAGACCGCCTACCTCGCCACCTGCCTGCAGGCGGCGGGGGCGGAGGTCCACGCCACGGGCTGCAACCCCCTTTCCACCCAGGACGACGTGGCGGCCGGTCTGGCCTCCCTGGGGGTGGAGACCTACGCCATCCACGGGGTCAGCCCCGAGGGCTATAAGAACCTGCTGGTGTCCGCCCTGGCCTGCCACCCGGATCTGATCATCGACGACGGCGGCGACCTGGTGGATCTGCTCACCGGAGAGCGCTCCGACCTGGCCGATCGGTTGATCGGCGGCGGCGAGGAGACCACCACCGGCATCCACCGGCTCAAGGCCCGGGCCAAGGCCGGCAAGCTGCCCTTCCCCATGATGAACGTCAACGACGCCAAGTGCAAGCACTACTATGACAACAAATACGGCACCGGCCAGTCCGTCTGGGACGCCATCATGCACACCACCAACCTGCTGGTGGCAGGCAAGACCGTGGTGGTGGCGGGCTACGGCTACTGCGGCCGGGGCGTGGCCATGCGGGCCAAGGGCATGGGGGCCAACGTGATCGTCACGGAGATCGACCCCATCAAGGCCCTGGAGGCCTCCATGGAGGGAATGCGGGTCATGCCCATGGACCAGGCCGCCCCCCTGGGGGACATCTTCGTCACCACCACCGGCTGCCGGGACGTGATCGTGGGCCGGCACTTCGCCGTGATGAAGAACAACGCTTTCCTGTCCAACGCGGGCCACTTCAACGTGGAGGTCAACGGGGCGGAGCTGGCCAAAATGGCCGTGCGTTCCTTCCCCCGCCGGAATGAGATCGTGGGCTATGAGATGCCCGACGGCCGGGTGCTGAACCTGCTGGCCGAGGGCCGCCTGGTGAATCTGGCCTCCGGCAACGGCCACCCGGCGGAGATCATGGATATGAGCTTCTCCATCCAGGCCCTGGCGTTGGAGTATATGAAGAACCACGGCCGCAGCCTGGCCCCGGAGGTGTACGAGATCCCCCAGTCCATCGACGACGAGGTCTCCGCCCTCAAGCTCCACGGCATCGGCATGGAGATCGATCAGCTCACCCCGGAGCAGGTGGCCTATCTGTCCGGCTGGGAGGTTTGAAAGCCTTTGGCTTTCAAATGAAGAACGAATAATGAAGAATGAATAATTATGGTATTTTGCAGATTGCTATCTGCAAAATGAGGATGAAATGTGTCGCAGTGGGGACACCGTGCGTTAACTTGTTTTCCTCGTTCAAATGGCAATTTGAACGACACCGAAACTTTCAACTTTCCATTTTCAACTTTCAACACATAGGGAAGAAAAAACGGGAAGAGGAACCAAAGCTATGGAATACAGCGTGCAGATTATTACCGTCTCCGACCGCTGCTTCCGGGGGGAGCGGGAGGATTTGTCGGGCCCTGCCCTGATGAAATACGCTGAGCAACAGGGTTTCACCCTGTTGCCTGCTGTTCTGGTGCCCGATGAGCAGCCCCAAATTGAAGCCGCCCTTCTGGCGGCCTGCCGGGCGGACGCCGCCCTGGTGCTGACCACCGGCGGCACGGGCTTCGCCCCCCGGGATGTGACCCCGGAGGCGACCCTGGTTGTGGTGGAGAAGCAGGTGCCCGGTATCCCCGAGGCCATGCGGGCAGCATCTCTGCGGATCACTCCCCGCGGGATGCTGTCCCGTTCTGTTGCGGGCATCCGGGGCCACAGTCTGATCGTCAATCTCCCCGGCAGCCCCAAGGCTGCCCTGGAAAACCTGGAGCCCGTTCTCCCGGCCATCCTGCACGGCCTGAAGATGCTCCGCAGCGACGGCCCCAACGACTGCGCGGCCCGACAGCCTGACGGAAACGAAGGACTCGGGCGCTGAAAGGAGAGACCGGAATGAAAGCGCGAATCCTCGTGCTCCTTCTGCTCAGCCTGCTGCTGAGCGGGTGTACGACGCCGCCGGAGCCGGAGAAGACCCCCTACGATCTGCCGGCGCCGGTGGAACCGCTTGCGCCCCAGAATGAGGAAATGCTTCCTGTGCTGGAGAACCACGCGGTTGCCGCTCCGTTGGTCAGCGGGCCGGGGGGCAGTGTCCACGCCCTTCGATACCGAAACGGGCGCTGCCTGGATCCGGTCTACGGCGACATAGACGGCGACGGCCTGTATGAGCTGGTCTACCGCACCGCCAGCGCGGCCGACGGGACGGTGTATGAGGCGCTCTGGGCCTACGGCCTGGAGCAGGGCCTGCCCGTTTTGGAGGGAAGCTGCCTGCTTCGGATCGGCGGCGCGGAAACTTCCCTGTCGGTGCAGGGCAGCAACGTCGTCTACAGCTGCGCCGTCAACCAAGGGGAAACAAAACGCAGCGATCGGATCACCGTCACCGTGGAGGACGGTCGCATGGACTTCGGAGAAACCCTTCCGGAGGGGCTGAGCTTGGCGTACAACCGGCTCACGGAGTATGGCAGCTCCTTCCGAAGCCTGAGATCCAAGGCGGAAGATCGTCTGCTGGCCCAGGGCCCGTGCTATTTCCTCTGGCAGGAGCCGGGGACGTTCCATACGGCGGAGGAGCTGGAGAATGACAGCACGCAGTCCTACGTCTGCGCCGCCATGACCAACAACGGCGTCACGGTCACGGGCCTTGTCTATTGGTATACGAAGCTGGACGGAAGCCAGGTGTGCGACGCCAACGGGGTGGACAATCCGATCAGGCTGCGGGGCGCAAATCTGGACGGCCTGGCAAAGCAGGTGCTGCTGGACAAGCTGGGGGATCCCTTCTTTGAAGTGAAATCCGGGGAGGACGGCCCCCTGCTCTGCTGGTTCACGGAGAACGGCAAGCTGCTGACTGCCCGCTTTGAGGACGGGCTTGCCGTCACGTCTCTCATGGATCTGCCCATCGGCTGAGGCGCGTCCCCGGACGCAGCCCCGCCCAACCGGGCCTTTTCAAACAACCACAACCAAAAAGGAGGTTAACACTATGACAATTCTTGTGACCGGCGGCGCCGGATATATCGGCTCCCACACCTGCGTGGAGCTGCTTCAAAAGGGCTATGAGGTGGTCATCGCCGATAATTTCGTCAATTCCAGCATGGATGTGCCGGAGCGCATCGCAAGGATCACCGGGAAGATGCCCAAGGTCTTTGAGCTGGACGTGGCCGACAGCCACGCCCTGGATCTGGTCTTTGCCGAAAACCACATCGGCGCCGTGATCCACTTCGCCGGCCTCAAGGCGGTGGGGGAGAGCTGCCAGATCCCCCTGCGCTACTACCGCAACAACCTGGACACCACCCTGACCCTGCTGGAGACCATGGAGCGCCACGGCTGCAAGAAGCTGGTGTTCTCCTCCTCCGCCACGGTCTACGGGCCCAAGAATGAATGCCCCTACACCGAGGATATGCCCACCTCTGCCACCAATCCCTACGGCTGGACCAAGGTGATGATCGAGCAGATCCTCCGGGACTACTGCGCGGCGAACCCGGAATTCTCCGCGGTGCTGCTGCGCTACTTCAACCCCATCGGAGCCCATGAATCCGGCCTGCTGGGGGACGATCCCAACGGCATCCCCAACAACCTCATGCCCTATGTGGCCCGGGTGGCCGCTGGCCAGCTGCCCCGGCTCACCGTCTTCGGCGACGACTACCCCACCCGGGACGGCAGCTGCCTGCGGGACTATCTCCATGTGGTGGATCTGGCCAAGGGCCATCTCTCCGCCCTGGAATACGCCGCGTCCCACACCGGGGCGGAGGCCTTCAACCTGGGCACCGGGGAGGGCATCTCTGTCCTGGAGCTGGTTCACAGCTTCCAGGAGGTCAACGGAGTTCCCGTGCCCTTCGTCATCGGCGGCCGCCGGGACGGCGACCTGGCCGAGGTCTATGCCAACCCCAGCCGCGCCCGGGAGGAGCTCCACTGGACCGCGGAAAAGACCCTGGACGATATGTGCCGGGATTCCTGGCACTTCATCCAGACCCGGAAGGCTGAGCGCTGATGGAACGGGGACAGGTCTGCCTGCGCCGGGGCGAGGAAAAGGAGCTCCGGGCAGGAAAGCTCTGGGTCTATGACAACGAGATCGACTGGGTGGACGACTACTGCCATGACGGCGACGTGGTAGAGCTGCTGGACAGCCGCATGGCCTTCGTGGCCCAGGGCTTCTTCAACGCCAAGTCGAAGATCACCGTGCGGATCCTGACCCGGGATAAAAACGAGACTGTGGACGCCGCCTTCTTCCGACGCCGCCTGCAGGCGGCCTGGGATTACCGCAAGAGCCTGGGCTTTTCCAACGCCTGCCGGGTGGTTTTCGGGGAGTCCGACGGCCTGCCCGGTCTGACGGTGGACAAGTTCGGAGACTATCTCTCCGTGCAGATCCTCAGCCTGGGCATGGAACGGATCAAGGGGGAGCTGGTGGAGGCCCTGGTGGACATCATCAAGCCCCTGGGCGTCTACGAGCGGGACGACGTGCCCGTCCGGGAGAAGGAGGGCCTGTCCCAGACAACCGGCGTCCTCTACGGCCAGGTGCCGCCCCTGGTGGAGATCCTGGAGCACGACGCCAGAATGCTGGTGGATATCCCGGGCGGCCAGAAGACCGGCCACTTCCTGGATCAGCAGGAGAACCGGGGCCGGACCAAGCCCTACTGCCCGGGCAGGAGCGTTCTGGATCTGTGCAGCCATACCGGCGGCTTTGCCATCCACGCGGCCCTCTACGGGGCGGCCTCCGTGGAGGCGGTGGACGTGTCGGAAAGCGCCCTGGAAATGCTTCGCCGCAACGCGGAGCTGAACGGGGTAGGGGAGCGGATCACCACCGTGGCGGCCAACGTCTTCGATCTGATGAAGGCCTATGACGAGGCGGGCAGACGCTTCGACACCGTGATCTGCGACCCGCCCGCCTTTGCCAAGAGCAAGAAATCCCTGGAGGCGGCCTACCGGGGCTACAAGGAGCTGAATCTGCGCTGTATGCGCGTCACCGCCCCGGGGGGCTATCTGATCTCCTGCTCCTGCTCCCAATTTATGACCCCGGAGCTGTTTTTGCAGATGCTCCGGGACGCGGCTGCCGATTCCGGCCGCAGGGTCCGCCTGCTGGAGACCCTGATCCAGTCCCGGGATCACCCCGCCGCCCTCAACGCGGAGCAGAGCCTCTATCTGAAGGGCTATATTCTGCAGGTGCAATAAACAAACAAACGCCTCCCCGCCGAAACGGGGAGGCGTTCGTTTGGTACAGTGTGGAATTGTTTGGGAGAAATCAGCCTTCGATCATGATGGTGCGTTTCTCGGGCAGCTTGGGGGCGGTCTTCTTGGGGACGTTCAGCTTCAGCACGCCGTCCTCAAAGCGGGCCTTGATCTCCTGCTCGGTCACGGCGGTGCCCACGTAGAAGCTCCGCTGCATAGCGCCGGCGTAGCGCTCCTGGCGGATCACGCGGCCCTTTTTGTCGGTCTCGTCCTTGTCCACGCCCTTGGTGGCGCTGATGGTCAGGTAACCCTTCTCCAGGTTCAGCTCGATCTCGTCCTTCTTGAAGCCGGGGAGATCGATGTCCACGTCGTAGTGATCCTCATGCTCGCGGATATCCGTCCGCATCACGTGGGGGGCGTGCTTGCCATAGAGCTGCTTTTCGGTGTCGGCCAGGGTGCGGGGCCAACGCATCCAATCATCAAAGAAATCATCGTCAAAAAATCTGGGCATCATAGGTCATTACTCCTTTCACTCATTTACATTGTTGTGTTTGCCTATGTAACTGAGCAAGGTGTCGGGAGCTTTGCTCTCTTCCTTTGTTCTGACCCTATTATACCACCAAAATTAGCACTGTCAATAGGAGAGTGCTAAAATAATGATGAAGTTTTTGTAATCAATTTGTGAACGGCGGAACGGCCCCACCGGAGCCCCTCTGTCCGCCCGCCGGGAAGCTGTCTGCCAGCCCGCCGGAGCCCCTCTGCCAGCTCGCTGGAGCCCCCGAATCGCCCCGGGCTTTGTTAACATAATCTATTCGACAAAAGCTGACATAATTTGTTTACAAAACGCGAACTTATTCACAAACGGGACAGAATCCCGGTGGGGATTTCAGACGGGGCATGACGGAAAACCCGCTTTTTACCGGAAGTTTTTCACATTATCCACAGCGTTTTCCACATTTGTATGTTTATCCGGACAGATTTCGACAATATTCCCGATGTTAACATAACGCAGTTTCCAAGGCCATTTCAGCCCTTTTTGGAGCAGCCTGCGATCCCCCCGGGCGGGGTGCGTCCGGGCGTGGCGCGCCTCCCCACATGTCATTCTGAGCAAAGCGAAGAATCCGTGCCCCCGCGGCCAGGGAAAGTAATGAATAATGAATACTGAAGATTTAAGAATGAATCATGATTGTGTTTTTCAAATCGCGATTTGAAAAACTCCGACATTATTCATTAGACGGTTATTCATTATTCAGTATTCATTAAAACCCCATCGTGCGGGGTGTAGGGGCTGGCGTCCCCGACAGCCCGACCGTATCGAAACGGGAAAGACTCTGGGCGTCGCGGACGCCGCCCCCTACAGGCGGGGGAAAAGGAGCGATGTGGGCATACTTCGTGACTCTTCGAGTTCGCTCCCTACGGGCGTGGTGCGTTGCCTGCTGCTTTCGCCCAAAAACGAAAAAACCCCTTCCGGACGAACCGGAAGGGAATATTTTCGAACGCGAATTACGCCAGCTTGTTGAGCTTCAGGGTCATGCTGCTCTTCTTCCGGGCAGCGGTATTCTTGTGAAGAAGACCCTTGTTCACAGCCTGGTCCACAGCCTTGACAGCGCACTTGTAAGCGGCGCTGGCAGCCTCGCGATTACCTTCAACGACAGCGGCGTCGAACTTCTTGATATCGGTCTTGAGGGCGGACTTGCCAGCCTTGTTTCTGGCATTGGCGACCTTGGAAAGCTCGACTCTCTTCTTGGCGGACTTGATGTTGGGCACGGTTACACCTCCTTGACCCGAAAACTATGCCTGCATGGGCAGGCTCATGCAGAAATGTATTATACTCGGTCATGTCAATAAAATCAATAGTTTTTTTGAAAAAACTCGAAAAAAATTCCCGGAAATTCCCGGAAATCCTCCGATCCCCCGGCGAGGGTGCCCGCCGGGGGCAACGTTTTCCGGAAAAATCGGAAAACAAATTCTGCAAAAATCGTGAAAACAGACTTGGATTTTTCGAAAACCGTGCTATAATAGTAACTCAGATGACGCTATGCTGCGGTGTCCGTGGGGACACCGGCACCGGCGGAGGGGACGCTGCCGTCCCTTGCCGGAGGGCGATCGACCATCTTGTTGTTTTGATATAAAAGGATCTACTGGAAAGAATAGAGGGAACGGAGGAATCGTATGCTGCGCTTGTTCACGGACACCGACACCGACATTACCCCGGCGCTGGCGGAGGAATACGGGTTTACGCTGATTTCCATGCCCTACGCCGTGGAAGGGAAGACGGTCTATCCCTATGAGGACTTTGAGGTCTTTGACGATCACGCCTTTTACGATCAGCTTCGAAACGGCGTGCTGCCGAACACCAGCGCCCTGAGCCGGGAGCAGTATCTGCTGTATTTCGAGCCTGTCTTTGCCGCCGGGGACGACATCTTTTACATTCACTTTTCCCGGGGCATGACCGCCACCTTCGATGTGATGGACCAGGCCGTGGAGATGCTGCGGAAGCGCTACCCGGAGCGCCGCTTCTACGATGTGGACACCAAGGGCGTCACCACGCTGAGCTACGCCATCGTCCGGGCCGTGGGGGAGCAGTTCCGGGTGGGCAGAAGCCCCAGGGAGATCATGGATTGGGTCGCCTCGGAGGTGGATCACTACGCCATGTATCTTTTTGCCGACGATCTGAAATTCTTCCGGCACAGCGGCCGCGTCACAGGCCTGGCCGGGACGATGGGCTCCCTGCTGGGCATCCGCCCCATCATCTGCATGAACCAGGAGGGCAAGCTGGTCTTCGTGGGCAAGGAGAAGGGACGGCAGAAGGCCATCGAGCGCCTGGTGGCCTACGTGGAGGAGCTGGGGGACAACGTAGCCCGTCATCCCGTGTATATCGGCCATACCGACGCCCCGGAGATCGCCCAGGAGCTGGCCGACGCGCTGCAGCAGCGCTTTGACGGCCGGCTGAAGCTGGAGCTGGTCCCCGTCAATCCCACCGCGGGCTCCCACTGCGGGCCCAACGGCGTGGGCGTCTGCTTCCACGCCAAGCACAGGTGATCCTGTATACTTATCCCCGGCGGCGAGTATGACTTGCCGCCGGGGATTTCTGTCTTCGGGCCGATTCGGCGCTTTTCCCGCAAAGAAGTATTGACAACCAGACAGTATACTGATAGAATAAGATATGGATAAGTATATGCTTTTTGCGTTTTCCTGGGAGGTGTTTCTATGTTGGCCTGCCGAAATATATTCAGACGATCCGGTGCACTCCTGCTGTGCCTGATCCTTGCCGTCGCGCTGCTGGCGCCCATGGGGGTGCACGCGTCCGCAAAGGATCCAAAGGTCGTCCGCGTGGGTTGGTTCGATTCCAACTTCAACCGGATGGACAGCTCCGGCCGCCGGAGCGGGTACGCCTACGAGTACCAGCAGCAGATCGCCGCCTACACCGGCTGGACCTACGAATATGTGGAGGGCAGCTGGTCGGAGCTTCTGACCATGCTGGAGGAGGGCAAGATCGACCTGCTGAGTGACGTCTCCCAGACGAAGGAGCGCGAGGAAACGATGCTCTTCTCCGCGGAGCCCATGGGGACCGAGTCCTACTATCTGCTCATCTCCACCGACAATCAGGACATCACCGCGGACGACCTTTCCTCCATCAACAAAAAGCGCGTGGGCATTGTGAAGAACAGCATCCAGAAGGACTGCCTGCTGCAGTGGACGCTGGAGCACCGGGTCTACCCGGAAGTGATCGAGCTTTCCGATTCCTTTGACGCAGAGGCGGAGATGCTCTACAACGGAGAGCTGGACGCCCTGGTGTCCATGGACGGCCTGCGGGCGTCCAAGCCCGTGGTGCCGGTGTGCAAGATCGGCACATCCGATTTCTACTTTGCCGTCAACAAGGACCGCCCCGATCTTCTGGCGGAGCTGGACGACGCCATGGGCAGGATCCTGGAGGAGAACCGGAGCTACAACCAGCAGCTGTTCGACAAATACATCCGCTCCTATGGCGGCAGCGCGTTTTTGACGCCCGCCGAGCGGGAGTGGTACGAGAGCAAGGAGTCCATCCTTGTGGGCTACTGCGCGGATTACCTGCCCTTCTGCGACCAACAGGACGGGGCCCTCACCGGCGCGTTGGCCGACTACCTGGAGATGATGGCAGGCAGCATCAAGAATGCCACAGTGGTCTTCCGTCCGGTGGCCTATCCCACCACCCAGGCCGCCCTGGAGGCCCTGCAGGCCGGAGAGGTGGACTGCGTTTTCCCCATGAATCTCAGCCCCTACGACAGCGAGACCAGGGGCATTCTGACGACGGCCCCGCTGATCCAGTCGGAGCTCTACGCTGCGATCCGATCGGCGGATGAAAAGAACCTCTCTGCGGAGGAAAATCTTACCGTGGCCCTGCGGGAGGGCAACCTCATCTACCAGATCTTCGTGCAGGAATGCTTCCCGAATTGGAGTCTGAAATACTACCCCACCGACAAGGACTGCTTCCGTGCCGTGGAGGAGAAGGAAGCCGACTGCGCGCTGATGAGCAGCTACCGCCTGGGCTACTACGAGGAGTACCGCAAGCGCTATGAGATCCAGGCCGTTCCAACGGGCCATCCCGTCAGCCTCTGCTTTGCGGTCCGGCAGGACGACGCCCAGCTGTTTTCCATTTTGAACAAGACGGTCAGTCTGATCCCCAAGTCCACCATGGAGGCCTCTCTGCTGGTGCAGACGGTTCCCCAGGAGCAGATCACGCTGCTGGATTACCTCCGGGAGAATTGGATCCGGGCGCTGGTCTTTGTGCTGATCCTTGCGGCCCTTGTGGTGGCGATCGTGATCTTCCTGCTGCGCCAGCGGGAGAAGGAAAAGCGGATCGCCGAGGCCCGGCAGGCGCTGATCGACGAGACCGAGCGCGATTCCCTCACCGGCCTGTATAACCAGAGCTTCTTCTTTGCCTACGCCAACCAGTATTACCGGGAGCATCCCGGCGAGCCCATGGAAGCGATCATGCTGAACATCGACTGCTTCCACGGCGTCAACACCCTGTACGGATGGGAATTCGGCAACACGGTCCTGCGGATCCTGGGCGGGGCGATCAAGGAGTTCCAGTCCGGTGCCCCCGGGATCGCGGGCCGCATCGAGGCGGACTGTTTCGTGATCTACACCTCCCATTCCGTGGATTATGAGGCCGCGCTGAAAAAGTTCCAGGATGAGCTGAACCGCTTCAATTCCAGCGTCCGCGTGCGTATGGGCGTCATGCCCAAGGCCGTGGGCGTCGAGCCGAAGCAGATGTTCGAGCGGGCCCGCACCGCCTGCGGTCTGGCGCGGAAGCAGTTCAAGCCCCACATGGTCATTTTCGATGAGAAGATGCACCGGCGCGAGGTGTTTGAGCGCCGCCTGCTCAACGACCTGGACAAGGCCGTGAAGACGCAGCAGCTGCTTGTGTGCTACCAGCCCAAATATGACATCCAGTGCGAGCCGCCGAAGCTGGTCAGCGCGGAGGCCCTGGTGCGCTGGCGCCATCCGGAATACGGGATCCTCTCGCCCACGGAATTCGTCCCGCTGCTGGAGCGGAGCGGCCGCATCGGCGTGGTGGACAAGTTCGTCTGGCGTGAGGTGGCCCGGCAGATCGCTGTCTGGCGGAAGGCACACGGCCAGGAGATTCCCGTTTCGGTGAACCTCTCCCGGATCGACATTTTTGATCCCAGCCTGGTGGATACCATCGAGGAGCTGGTGGCGGAGAACGGCTTGAATCGAGCCTCTCTGAAGCTGGAGGTGACCGAGTCCGCCTACACCGAGAGCGCGGATCAGGTCATCGCAGTGGTCAGCACCCTGCGGAAGAAGGGCTATCAGATCGAAATGGACGACTTCGGCTCCGGCTATTCCTCGCTGAATATGCTGTCCACCCTGCCCATCGACATTCTCAAGATGGACCAGGAATTCGTCCGGAATATCGGCCGGGACGAGAAGGACGACCGGCTGGTGGGCCTGATCCTGGACATCGCCCGCAATCTGAAGGTGCCCGTGGTGGCCGAGGGCGTGGAGACCAACGAGCAGCTGAACGTGTTGAAGTCCATGGGCTGTCAGTTCGTCCAGGGATTCTTCTTCGCCCGCCCGCTTCCCCCGGAGATCTTCGAAAAACAGGCATTCAAGGAATAAAAAAATACACCAAAGCAAAGCTCCTGCCGCTGACGCGACAGGAGCTTTGAAGTGATGTTTACGCCGATGGCGCAAGTGATGTTTTTGCCGCAAGGGGCAAAAGTGATGTTGCTCCTTGCGGTCGCAGTGATGAGATGTGTTCCGCTTTCCACGCGCGAAGCGCACATCACTTGCGAAGCATACATCACGCCCTGGGGGCACATCACGTTCCGCGGAAGCGGAACACATCGTTGAAAAAAGCGTCTTTTGTCTACCGACAAAAGACGCTTTTTTCATGGTGACCCGTACGGGACTCGAACCCATGTTACCGCCGTGAAAGGGCGGTGTCTTAACCACTTGACCAACGGGCCTGGTAGCGGCAATCTGACTCGAACAGATGACAACACGGGTATGAACCGGGTGCTCTACCAACTGAGCTATGCCGCCATATAGACGCCGCCCGCGCGACGGTGGGCTCGAACAGCAT
>JAEEGI010001430.1_pt1 | contig 59547 bp, 51 predicted proteins | sample 8958751 | NCBI WGS metagenome assembly JAEEGI01 (sample SAMN16246545, study PRJNA631951) | gut metagenome | biome: gut microbiome; feature: rumen; material: KS-attached | host: Bos | place: Iran: Karaj | collected 2018-10
TCCTTGTAGTCGTTGTTGGGAGAAACCTCCAGACCAAGGAACTCGGCGGCATCGGTGAGGCCGTTGACACCCACGGTCAGGTACTGCTTGTTCATGGAGATGAATCCGGCGCGGTAAACATCCAGCATGTCGGCCTTCAGGAAGTCCTTGATAATCTCGTTGAAGGCGGTCTGGTACTTGTGTACGGCCAGAGTCTCGTCGGTAACCTCCTCGCGGATGTACTGGTAGAGCTTCTCGCGGTCGTATTCTTCCTGGCCCAGGGCCACTCCGCGCTTCATATCCACGCGCTTTTCGTTCTTGAAGTACTTGATGGCGGCGTTCTGCACCAGACGGTTCAGGTTGATGGTCATCACGCTCTTGGATCCGGTTGCAACCGAAGCGGTACCCATCGAATACTGGTGGGTGTTGTGGTTGTGTCCGTCCTCCTTCTGGATCTCGTTGCGCAGACGACAGCAGCTGGAAAGGCTGTCGGGCGAATTGGAGATATAGCAGAAGAAGCTGTGCCCCTTGCTCCACATGCGGGCGGTGAAATCTGCGTACTCTTTGTCGGCATAGTCGTCGCCGCCGTCGGTCAGAAGGGCCATGGTCTCTACCGGGAAGGTGAGCACGTAGTGGTTGCGCTCCTCGTTGAACCAGTTCATGAAGTGCTTCTGAAGCCAGCTGAGGGTGTCCCAGATGGGAGCGGTGCCGTCGGGGAAGCGGAAGTCGCCGAACACGCCCTCGAAATAGGGCTTGTCAAAATAGCCGATATTCCAGAACACCGTCTGGTAGCCGCGGTTTCCGGCGGGCATGTTCATGGAGTGAACCACCTGCTGGAAGTAGTTGTCAATTACCTTTACCAGGGTACGCTGCTTGAGGTTGTTCTCCACAACGGTGTCCAGCTTGGTGAGGTAGTCGTCGCCATAATCCTTGCGCAGGAAGTAGTCAAAGTACATCAGGAACTCCGGAGTGGCCACGGCGCCCATGAACTGGGAGCTGACCGAATATACCAGGTTGATGAACTCGCCGCAGAAAGACTTGAGGTCGGTGGGCGCAACCGAAACGCCGCCGAGCTCGCGGAGGCCGCTCTCCAGGAACGGATACATGGTGATGGCTACGCAGTAGGGGTAGCCGGGAGTGCCGCTCTCGTCGTGCTTGTACAGGACGTGACTCTCCAGATCCGACACATAACGGTCGGCCATTTCGCGGCCGTAAAGCGACTTGATCTTGTCGCGCATGATGTAGCGGTTCTGCTTGATGTTGTTCTCCTTGTAAAGCTCCTGCCCGAGAGTGACTATATTTTTTCTTGTGATGTTGGCGTTGGCGTCGAACTTACTGCCGGTGGCGGCGTTGGAAGCGTTGATGTAGTCCTTGATAAAGTCGCGCTTCTTGCGCAGGTCAAGGCCCGAGTCAAAGCGCTCGATATATTCCAGTGCGGCCTTCTTGTTGATGGACATAAGCGACTCCACCACCTGACGGCGGATCTCCTGACTGGAGATTTTGTCGTATATGTAAAGATTGTCTGTGATGGAAACCACCACCTCTTCCGGACATTGCTGGCCGGTGGCCATGTAAGCCTGGCGTATGCCGCGTTTCAGTTTTTCGTTGTCGAATTCTTCGTAAGTTCCGTTCGTCTTTCTAACGTCCATTTCTGCTCGGTTTTTGTGTTAAGGCTTTTGAGTACAGGGTTCGGATTGTAAAGTTGCGAAAACTAACCCGCCCGAGCACGACCACGTCTTGGAAGTTATCAACGATGTTATCAACAAAACTGCCCAGCCATACTTAAAAGCACGGTTGGGCAGCAAAAATCTTCGTTTCCTTATTTATTCAGCAAATCGCTTGCTTCGGCGGTAAGATAAGGCGCCAGTTCTTCTACAGGAATCACGAAAGAGGGCATTCCGGCTGCGTAGGGAGCAATCTCATATTGCTGATATGTGAACACCAGACCGTCCTTCGATGGGAACGGCTGCCACGACGGCAACGGAATCAAATCGTCATCCAAAAGCAGCCAGTTGTCGAGGTTCTCTTCCGTGACCTCGCTGTCCTCAGAAGAGAAATAGCCGACCAGGCCTTCGCGGATCAGCGGCTGGATATCCTCCACGCAATCTTCATTCAGAAACGTCTCTATCAGGCGGCCGTTCTTCTTGTCAAAGGTAAGGCAGCCGGCGCCGGTAACGCCGCCGTGGGCGCCCCCCATATAAACATAATCCTGCGACTCGAACACGACATAGCGGGGAGTATCATCCTCCTTGGTCAGGCCGAACTCATATTCCCAGCCGGGCATGCGGGAGAGTATCTCCGCCCTCTCCTGCTCGTCCATCCCGGGATCCTCCGCCATATACAACTCGCGGTCGCGGGCGTCCTTGTCGGAATCGCGGGCCAGAATGTCCAAAGACTTGTCAAAATAGTATTTGAGGAAGGCCTCGGTATCGCCGCGGTCGCCGGCAAAGGCATCGAACTGCCGCTCGCCTTCGTAAGAAACGATGTGGCCCAGCTGGTCGTCAATCAGGTCCAGCAGTTTCTCGCGGATGGCCTTAGACACCGCGTCGGTGCCGGTCGGCATCTCCGCCGCAAATTTCATCCTGGCGTGCGCCGTCGAATCCTCATAAGAATACGTCCTGGTCTGAACCGGAGCGGTCGTATCCTGACAGCCGCACAGCATCAACGCCAGCGAAACAACTGTTATTATGTTTATACGGAGGGGTTTCATAATTACTTGGAAAGTTCCTTGGCGGCTTTTTCCAGCTGTTTCTGAACTTCAGGATCGTCCAGAGCCTCCTCCACCTCCTTCATCGTCTCGCTCATATTCTTCTGAAGACCCTTGCCGATGATGGTGCGGGCGCCATAGGGGAATTCCTCGCCGTTAACCTTCTTCTCCAGCTGCTTGACATCCACCATATAGTATGTGCCATCCTTGATAAAGTTCCAGGAATACATTCCCATATAGATTTCAATTCCAAAGACCTTGGTGGGTTTGCCCTCGTCCAGGACGACGTCAAGGGTCTTTTCTTCAGAAGCTTCTTCCGCAGTGCTCTTGGCAATGAAGCCGTACACATTCTTGTTACCGTCGGCGACCTTGGCAGTTGCCTCATATACCTTCTTTACATACTCTAGGTAGTCTTCGCGGTTCAATGTGCTGTCCTTTGCAACAAAGGTTACATAAGAAGAGAGGTTCTGTTCGCCCAGGAAATCGTACTTGCCGGTCTCTTTTTGGAATTCGAAAGCGGGAGTTACATCTTCAATGCCGATCCCGAAATTCTTCTTGAACCAGAAGGCGGCTGCCTCCTTGGTGTTCTTGTCACCGTCAAAGGTGTCTTTTGCAATATTCTCTGCAATCTTGCGGGCATCAATCTCGCCGTCACCGGCTTTGGCCTTCTTGCCGTTCTTGGGACCGCAGGCGCACACGGCAGCAACTGCAGCAAAGCAGATCAGTGTCAGGAAAAGTTTTTTCATAGTATTTGAGTAAGTTATTGATGTTGCATTTATTATTTCGTGACGGCACGGATAGGGAATCCGATGTAGCGGTTGTAGCCACTCTTTAGGATATTATCAGAATCAAAGCAGACGCCCCACGCGAAACCATTGCGGTCCGTACGGAGTGTTGAAGACCAGTATTCACCGTTGATGCCGGTATCGCAGAGGCGGGTATTGTACTGGTAGCCAGCAGCGGGCAGGAATATACCGTTGCCGTTGGGTCCGGTAACCATATATCCTTCTTTTCCATCCCGGGTAGTCCACCTCCAGGTACACCTGCCCCGCAGCTCTGACCACTCTGCGTCGGTAGGCATACGCCAACTACCGCCCAGACTGACACTGGCGGCGTCATCCTCGGGGTCGAGGACAGTGTTGTTGTCTACATCACCGTAACAGAGGTCGGTATTATACTTTGTAAATGTCGTGCCGGAGTCATCGCTCCACTTGTAAGATGTCCACCCGTATCCGGTTGACTTGTCGCTTTTCCAACCGTTGCAAGAATCATCTTGAACATTGTCTGATACGTAATATGTCTCTACCTCACCCCATGCGAAGTAATCGCCGTACTCCTCAGGAGCGGTAGCGCCAAGATTGCAAGATGCCCATTTGACAGACAAGCCCAAATCTACAACTTCCGGTTGGCATATCCCGTCCTGTGATATCAGCAGGAGGGGAACCGTGATGAAAAAAGAAAAGAATTTTCGCATTTCGTTTAAAATTTTAATGTAAATGTATTCATTATTTATTGTTTCCCAAAATCTTGGTGGCAATATGTCCATTACATACAAAACAAGTGCGGGCGACACACTCATGGTGATTATTGTTAAACGAGTGAATAATTGATACTAAATAATTAGTTATTTTGTAGCGTAATATAGTCATCAAGATGAAAAAGATATTCGTTATTCTGGCAGCGCTGCTGCTTACTGTTGCTTGTGGGGATGCCAACCGGCAGTATGTCCGCAAGGCCGTGCGTATTATGGACAAACAGGGGATTCTGGCCACGGATTCCCGTTGGTGGGAGGAATATCAAAGTGCCATGGATGCGCATCCTGCCTCACGGGAAGAGGCACAGGACATTGTCCGCGCTGCGGCTACGGTGGCCGGAGGCAAACATTCTTTCCTTCAGCTTGCAGGCAGCGTGACTGTCGACGCCACTTCCGAGTGGCCGGCTCCAGAAGTCACTTTCCAGGAAGGCGGAATTCCGGTGGTCTCCCTGCCGCCTTTTTCCGGAAACCACGACGAGGGCGTCAAATATGCTTCGGCCGTACTGTCGGCCATTCCGGAAAGTATTCCTGGCGTAGTGATTGACCTGCGAGGCAACACCGGCGGCAATATGTATCCGATGATTGCGGCTGTGCACCGTTTCCTGCCAAATGACGACGAAATGATCCGTTTCCGCACCCGGAAGCGCACCCAGTGGATTCCGCTCTCCTATGCCGTACAGGTGGCCGGCGTGCAGCAGCAGTCCCGCATCGAATGCCCCGTGGCCATCCTTACTGATTCTCTCACAGCCAGCTCCGGCGAAGCCACGCTCATCTGCTTCCGCGGACTGGACTATGTCCGTGTATTCGGCAACCCCACGGCAGGATATGCATCGGCCAACCAACCATTCAAGCTGCCCGGCGGAGACCGCCTGATTCTCACCATCGGCTGTGATGTTGCCCGCACCGGAGAAGTCTTCTGCGACGATCCCATCGAACCGGATGTACTGACTGAAACGCCCCTGGAAGACGCCCTGAAGTGGATAGCCAATTTATAACGCACTCAGAATCTGTGCATTGCAGGCAAAAACAAAAGCGGGCGACATTGCTGCCGTCCGCTTTGGCTCCTGAAAGCGAAGCAATGTTGAACCTTTGGCGTGACTTCCGCAAGGTCGTGAAATTCATCGACATCAATCGCGGATGGCTCGAGCCGTTACTTGAGCAAGCCAAGAGTAAAAAGGGATGAGGTTATTTTTTCTTTTTCATTCCAAGATATAGACCTCCTGATAGAGTAAGGACAAAGTTACCTTCAGGTGCGATGTATCCGTTCAGCATAACCTTCAGGTAATCCAAATCTGTTCCGAAGCCAGTAATGACGAGTGGGATGTTCTTGTTCTCGACATGATAAATCCACATATCACTTTGTCGGGCATATGCTAACCCTGCCCGGCAAAACAAAGGCAGTTTCCCTATGTAAAATCCATAATCAGAAAACGCGCCAGCGTATGCAAAGTTTGGTCGTATAAACCTGTCGGGTTCATCCTCCTTAAAAAAGTAATCGGCTATTGCTTGGTTCATTGCTCCGACTTCAACGCCACATCGCCAAGGCGTATTCTTAATTGCCATATCGAAACTGAGAGTGAGACTCATAGTAAAGTTTTCGGCAGACCCTTTTTTACAGAAAGTATTACCTATACCGTACTGACCGCCGACTCTCCATAGCATATCTGATTGAGCAAAGCAGTTCGTTTCAAAGAGCAAGAAGCAAATGACGAATATCAAATGCAGATAAGTAAAGTGATGATACTTCATTTCCGTCGTAATCATTGGGTCGTAAACAGGATGTCTCACGTAGCTATTTGAACAATTCAGAATGTGAACCCAAGCGTACAAGCTTTATCTGATGACGAGCCTCATCTATCCAAATAAGAAGAAAATCATTCTGGACGTGACACTCCATACAATCTTTGTATTCGCCGGTTAACATATGTGGCTTGTATGCGGCATCCACAGTGCCGTTATCTCGCAATTGCAACAATACTGTTTTGAGCGCACTTATTCTAGAAGGCTGACCCTGATAACGCTTCAAATCTTTCTTAAACCTCGTTGAATAAACTATCTCCCACATATCAAAGCTCTGCAACAAAGTCCTCCAAATTGTCCACACTTAGTTTCTCAAGAGCCTTTCCTGAACGCGCCTCCTCAATAGCCGCTACAGTTTCGTCGTTAGGCTCGTCGTATGCAATATCCATCAGGACCGTCTCAACATAATTGTTAAGACTCCTGTTTTCTTTCTGCGCTTTAACCTTAAGGCGGTCTATCAACTCTTTGCTTAATCTGAAGGCGGTCTGTACCTTCACTGATGCTGTTCCTATCATAGCGTTATATTTTATCGCACAAATGTATAACATTACTATAACAAATGCAAATAAGGACACAAAAAAAACGGACGACATCGCTGCCGTCCGCTTTGGCTCCTCATCTAGGACTTGAACCTAGGACCCCCTGATTAACAGTCAGGTGCTCTAACCAACTGAGCTAATGAGGAATTTTCCTTTCGGGAGTGCAAATGTATAACTTTTTTCAATCCGAGCAAACTTTTTTATTGCAAAAATCGAATTTTGCTATATCTTTGCTGTCCCAATTCGTTGAGCCCAGATGGCGGAATTGGTAGACGCGCTAGTTTCAGGGACTAGTGATCGCAAGATTGTGCAGGTTCGAGTCCTGTTCTGGGCACAAAAAAGCCGGCAGAAAAGCCGGCTATTTTTGTGCCCAGAGGGCGCCTATTTTACTAGGGGGCTCTGCCCCCTAAAACCCCCGCGGCGCCAGCGCCAACTATTCAACCACTTTTCTTGTCGCCTTGGTGAAATCCCTTTGAATTTTTACGGGGAAACCGTACTTTTGTAGGTTATTGCTCGCGAAATGGATATCGAACTGTTTTCCAAGTGTCTGAAGGACTTGTTGCTGAAGAACGACGAGGTTGTCGTTCCCGGTTTGGGAACTTTTACGGCGCAGACGATGCCGGCGGACGTGGCGGAAGACGGCACCCCGACACCTCCATATCGCAAGATTTCCTACAGCCTGGCGGAGGGCGAAAACGACGGCTTCTTTTTGCGCTGGCTGGCAAAGTATCTGCCGGAGGGAAGCGACCCCGCCACCGAACTGCAGGATTTCATAGCGGACCTGAGCGGCGAGCTGGACCAGACGCGCAGCGTGGACCTGTCCGGCATCGGCACTCTGAAGGCCACCGGCCACAAGATTTACTATTTCTGCTGCAGTAACGACCTGTTTCAGTACCCCGACGTACCCGGACAGGAATCCATCGAGGCGATGCTGCCGGAAGATCTGGCGGAGGAAGAAAGCAGGCCGATAGAACTCTCCTCGGAGAAGTGGGCGAAGCCGGGCACAGAAGAGGAAGAAGAGCCGACACCGGAACCCTCGCAACTGCAACCAGAACCGGAAGCCCCCGCCGAACCGGCCCCCGCTGAACCCGAGCCGGAAGAAAAACCGGAACCCGAAGACAGCCCCCGAGCGCGACTGATCGGAAACATATTGCTGATATTGTTCGTGATATTGATATTCCTGATGATTGCGGTAACGCTGCTCAAGGACCTGCCTTGGATGAGCAACCTGCTGGACCATCTGCTGTATACTAAAGAAGAACTTGAAATACTTGGCAAATAGGCGATGATAGACCGTTTGACAAAGGACAGGATAATGGATGCCGCCCGTATTGAGGAGGTCATCGGCGAGTTCGTGTCGCTGAAGCGATCCGGTGCGAACTACGTCGGTCTGTGCCCCTTCCATCAGGACAGCCACCCTTCCATGAGCGTCTCCGCCACCAAACAGATATTCAAGTGCTTCGCCTGCGGCCATTCCGGCAACGTCATATCGTTCTTGATGGACCACGAGCACATCAGCTATCCCGAGGCGCTCAAGTACCTGGCCCACAAATACGGCATCGAGGTCGTGGAGAAAGAAGAGACTCCGGAAGAGGCGCAGGCGCGCATGCGCAGCGAAAGCCTGATGATTGTGAACGAAGCGGCGCAGAAGTTCTATCAGGACGTCCTCTGGGACCCGGAGCGCAGCCACATGATTGGCCTGAGCTATTTCCGCAACCGCGGCTTTACCGACGACACCATAAAGAAATTCGGCCTGGGATACGCTCCGACCGGCTTCGACGCCTTCACCAAATACGCATTGGATAACGGCTATAAGGAGGAATATCTGGTGGAGACCGGCCTCTGCACCAAGCACGACGACGGCCGCCTCTCCGACCGCTACTACGAGCGGGTGATGTTCCCCATCTACTCGCTCTCAGGCAAGGTCATCGCCTTTGGCGGGCGCATTCTCTCGTCGGAAAAGAAAGCCGCCAAGTACGTCAACTCGCCCGAATCGATTATATATTCCAAGAGCCGGTCGACCTTGTACGGACTCTATCAGGCTAAAAACGCCATCGCCAGGCAGGACAAATGCTACATGGTGGAGGGCTATGCCGATGTGATTTCGATGTCGCAGCGCGGCCTGGAAAACGTGGTAGCCTCCAGCGGCACCGCCCTCACCGAGGGGCACATCAACCTGGTGAAACGCTTCACTAAACGCATCACCTTCATATACGACAGCGACCCCGCCGGAATCAAGGCCTCGCTGCGCGGCATCGACATGGTGCTGGAGGCGGGCATGGACATAAAGGTGGTGCTGCTGCCGCAGGGCGAGGACCCCGATTCGTTTGCACAGGCGCACGAGAAGGACGAGATTGAGGAGTACATCGCCGCCCATGAGCAGGACTTCATCTCCTTCAAGATAGACATTCTCTCGCAGGACGTTGCAGAAAACGACATATACGCCCGCACGCAAATGATAAACGACATCGTGGACACGGTGTCCAAGGTGCCGGACGAGATTGCCCGCAACCTGTATGCAGAGAAGGTCGCCGCCCTTTTCAACATGCCGCAGGACCCTCTGTTCCGCAAGATTGCCGCTTTGCGCAAGAAGCGCATGGAGCAGAAAGAGAAGCAGCGGATGTATCAGCAGCAGGATGCCGCCGCGCCTATGCCGGAGGGCGAACAACTGCCCCCGGAGGCCTTTGAAGACGACCCGATGGCCCGCCGCAGCACCGCCGTCGTCACCAACGAATATCTGGACGTATGCGAACGGGAGCTGGTGGAGATGTTGATAAAGTACGGCGAATATATGCTCCACTGGGAAGAGAATATGACATACGGCGCCGAGCAGATTCCGGAAGTCACGGTGTCGGAATACATCCGCTCCTGCCTGGACGAAGACGAGCTGGCCTTTGACAACCCGCTGTACCGCAAGGTATACGACGAATACTACACCCTGGACCGCAGCGTGCCGGAAGGCGAACGCAACGAGGAGGAGCTCCAGGGCCGCATCATCAAGCACTTCACCTTCCACGACGATGGCGACGTGCTGCGGCTCATCACCGAGATCCTTTCCGACAAGCACCCCATCACCATCCAGGTCTACAGCGATTCCATCACCCCGGAGGAGCACCGCCTCAGCAAGGATGTTCCGCGGGCGGTGCTGCAATATAAGATTCGTATTGTAAATTTGCAGCAGACTTCGCTGCAGAAAGAGATAGCTTCAGAAGAGAAATCGGGCGACAAGGACCGCCGCAACGAGCTTATGAGACAGTTCATTATGCTCTCCCAGGTCCGCAAAGCCCTCGAAAAAGAATTGAAAAAGTATTAAACACGATATGGAAAACAACTACAAACGGACACTTGTCACCTGCGCGTTGCCTTACGCCAACGGCCCTGTACACATCGGACACCTTGCGGGAGTTTACGTTCCCGCCGACATCTATGTCAGGTATTTGAAGATGCGCGGCCGCGACGTCCTCTTCATCTGTGGCAGCGACGAGCACGGCGTTCCCATCACCATCAAGGCGCTGCAGCAGGGTTGCACACCGCAGGACATCGTGGACAAGTATCACGGTATCATAAAGAAGGCTTTCGCCGATTTCGGAATCAACTTTGACATATATTCCCGCACCACCAGCAAGGTGCACGAGGCCACCGCGTCGGAGTTCTTCAAGAAGCTCTACGACGAAGGCAAGTTCATTGAAAAGGAGAGCGAGCAATACTACGACGAGGTTGCGCACCAGTTCCTGGCCGACCGCTACATAATGGGCACCTGCCCCAAGTGCGGCAACGAGCGCGCCTACGGCGACCAGTGCGAGAAGTGCGGCTCTACCCTTAGCCCCGACGAGCTGATCAACCCCCACTCCACCATCAGCGGAGCCCCGCTGGTAAAGAAGGCCACCAAGCACTGGTACCTGCCGCTGGATAAGTACGAGAGCTGGCTGCGCGAATGGATTCTGGAAGGCCACAAAGAGTGGAAGGTGAACGTCTACGGCCAGTGCAAGAGCTGGCTGGACGGCGGCCTGCAGCCCCGTGCCGTGAGCCGTGACCTTGACTGGGGCGTTCCCGTCCCGGTAGAAGGTGCCGAAGGCAAGGTGCTCTACGTATGGTTCGACGCCCCCATCGGCTATATCTCCAACACCAAGGAGCTGCTCCCCGACAGCTGGGAGAAATGGTGGAAGGACCCCGAGACCAAGCTGGTACACTTTATTGGCAAGGACAACATCGTGTTCCACTGCATAGTGTTCCCCTCCATGCTGAAGGCTTACGGCGGATACATCCTCCCCGACAACGTGCCGGCCAACGAGTTCCTGAACCTGGAAGGCGACAAGATATCCACCTCACGCAACTGGGCCGTCTGGCTCCACGAGTATCTGGATGAATTCCCCGGCCAGCAGGACGTGCTTCGTTACGTGCTCACCGCCAACGCTCCCGAAACCAAGGACAACGACTTCACCTGGAAGGACTTCCAGACCCGCAACAACAGCGAACTGGTGGCCATCCTGGGCAATTTCGTAAACCGCGCCGTGGTGCTCACACACAAGTACTTTGAGGGTCGCGTGCCGCAGAACCTGAAGATGGAAGCAATCGACGCCGAGGTAATGGGCCAGATTCCCGCCATCAAGGCCGCCATAGAAGACAATATCGAGCACTACCGCTTCCGCGAGGCGCTCAAGGAGGCGATGAACCTCGCCCGCCTGGGCAACAAATACATCAGCGACACCGAGCCGTGGAAGGTGGCCAAGACCGATATGGACCGCACCGCCTCCATCCTCTACAACTCGATACAGCTCTGCGCCAACATTGCCATCGCATGCGAGCCGTTCCTCCCCTTCTCTATGGATAAGCTTGCAAAGATGCTGAATATGAGCAGCCGCGAATGGGAAGCTGTCGGCAGCGGCGAAATTCTCGCCCCCGGCCATGCTCTTAACGCCGCAGAGCTGCTCTTCGCCAAGATAGAAGACGCCCAGGTAGATGCACAGCTCAAGAAGCTCGAGGACACCAAGAAGGCCAACGAGGCAGCCGAGGCTGCAAAGGCACCCGCCGGTGCCCCCGAAGCCGCCAAGGAGCAGTGCACCTTCGAAGACTTCGAGAAGATGGACATCCGCACCGCCACCGTACTGGAGGCAGAGCGCGTGCCTAAGACCGACAAGTTGCTTCACCTGAAGATCGACACCGGCCTGGACCAGCGCGAAATCGTCTCCGGCATCGCCGAATACTATACTCCGGAAGAGATGGTCGGCAAACAGATCTGCATCCTGGCCAACCTCCAGCCCCGCAAGATCCGCGGCATCGAGTCCAAGGGTATGATCCTTATGGCCCGCCAGAGCGACGGCAAGATGCGCATCGTCAGCCCCGAAGAACCCCTCACCAACGGCGCCACGATAGGATAGGGTCTACTATTGTTTTTTCACGAAATACCGGAAACGAGTAATCCGGCCATTCTTCATGTACAGAACATATCGTTCATTCGAGGTATCCATATTATAATCTGTCATTGTATCGGCAGACAAACTATGACGTGTCATAATGCAACGTCTGGCAGACAAGTATTTCATTTGCTGAACAATACGGTCACTATCGGCATGATTAGAATATTGCTCAGTATGAATAATACTCGTTATCTGTTTGTTATATGTTGACAACATATACATATTCTGAAAATAATCAGCATCATTCTCTAGAACAAAATGATATGATAGCTTCGTAGAAATCTTTTTTGACCCAACGTAATAGAAGGTATTCTCCCGTATAAACTCCTCAACGTCGTCGCTCATGAGATCTTCTCGCCGAATCATTTGAGAAATCATCTTTATTATGATTTCTTGGTCATTACCAGTTATTAGCGTTAGATTATTTTCATCAAGACTGCCATCCGGTTTTATATGCAACGTCCTGTTGCTACCTAGAATAGGGAGTGCTTCAAAAGAATAGGTGCTACTATCTAAGTTAAGATATAGCGGATTTGCGTTTATGTTAGAAACATCTACCTCCGAATAACCAAATGTCTGCGCAGAGACAGTCCCACTCAACAAGAGTGCAAGCAGCAACAAGGTGATACGAGATTTCATGACAACGGGACTTTTATCAAAGTTACTTATTATTTCGGCAATCACAAGCGGGCTTACCACTATTTGAGGGCACTCTGTGCCGTATGCTCACGCTTTAGAGGTCGATATCGAGTTCTAAAGCGGATTGACCTATCCCAGAACGCTGTCTGAGTGGTATTGATCCGCTTTTGATTGCCGAAAAATGTTCAGGTGGCAGTGGCGTACGCGGAGGTCGGCAGTTACCTGCCGAGAATGTCGCCACCCGCCGCGTCATGGGCGGGAGGGGCCCGCCGCAGACGAGTTCTCGCGAAGCGAGGACGAAGGATGTGGTGGGAGGGACGAAGCGAGCTTTAGCGAGCGGAGCTTCTCGGCAGGCAAGCTGCCGCCGAAGCAACAATTACTGCGCTATAAATCTGTATACGATAGACCCTTTCTGAGGATCGGGGGCGGAGTCGCTGCGGTTGAAGCGACTGCGCTCGGCAGCTTTTACGGCCCAACTCCAGAGGGATTTATCTTTGCTGGAAGCCGACTCAATGACCTGAGCCTTGATTACTTTTCCTGAACGGTTGACATAGATGGCAACGGCCACATCGCCGCCGCCGTAACCCTTGTAGGCCGGTATCGGCAGATGCACCGCCTTGCGGCCCTCCAGGTCGTAGGAAAGCACCGACGGGCCGCTGTATTCGTGTACCTCGCCCTCTTCGCCGCCACCGGCATCGGGATTATCCTCGGTAGCCACATCATCCTCCTCTGCCTCAAGCGCGGCACGGCGGTTGGCCGCGAGGGCCTCCTCTACGCTGCGGCCCAGGGCCTCGCGCTCTGCGCGGGCCTTGATGGCATTGGCATCCACCACCGCATTGCGCACCGTGGGGGTGGGAGCCGCGGCAATCATAGCGTCAAGCTCTTTGCTCACGCGGTCTTTGAACTCCTTGAGCTCCTGCTGCTGCTTGATGAGTTCCTGCTTCTCCTGCTGGGTGAAATCTAGAATGAAACTGCTCTCCTTCTTAACGCTCGCACCTATGGAATAAACCAAAAGGATTATGAGCACGACAAGGTGGAAAATGATTGTCGAGTATAATCCAATCCGGTTTTCTTTGCGGCGTTCTGAAGGGTTTTCCTGCATTATTTACGGAGCCAGGTCTTATCGTTCAGGGCCTTCTCAATGGTGGCCAGCAAAATATTGATGGCCACGTGATTGTGTCCGCCCTGCGGAATGATAATATCGGCATAGCGCTTACTGGGGGCGATGAACTGCAAGTGCATCGGCTTCACCAGGTCGTTGTACCGCTTGATCACTGCAGCAACATCCTTGCCACGCTCTTCTATGTCGCGCTGCATAATGCGGGAGAGGCGGTCATCGTCGTCGGCATCCACAAACACCTTGATATCCATCTGCTTCATAAGCTTCTGGCAGGTGAAAATAAGGATACCCTCCACCAGAATGATGTCGGCGGGCTCCACGTGCACCGTCTCGGTTTTGCTGCGCTCGCAGGTAATGTAAGAATACACCGGCTGCTCTATGGCCTGACCTTTCTTGATTTGCTCTACCTGCTCGCAAAGCAGGTCAAAGTCAATGGCGTTGGGGTGGTCAAAATTGTAGACCTTTTTCTCTTCTTCGGTAAGATGGCCGCTGTCCTTGTAGTAAGAGTCCTGAGGAATGACCACAATTCTGTCTTTGAAGGTCTTCTGGAGCCTTCTGACAACGGTGGTCTTGCCACTGCCGCTGCCGCCTGCGATGCCGATGATAAGCATAATATCCTGTTTTTAGAATTCTGCGTTGTTGGGGGTGCGGGGGAACGGGATCACGTCGCGGATGTTGGCCATACCGGTCACAAACATCAGCAAACGCTCAAAGCCCAGTCCGAAGCCGCTGTGAGGGCAGCTGCCAAAGCGGCGGGTGTCCAGATACCACTCCAGAGTGCGGTGGCTCATACCCAGCTCGTCTATGCGGGCATTCAGCTTTTCGAACGACGCCTCGCGCTCGCTGCCGCCGATAATCTCGCCAATCTTGGGGAAAAGGACGTCCATAGCGCGCACCGTCTTGCCGTCTTCGTTCTGCTTCATATAGAACGCCTTAATATCCTTGGGATAATCGGTGAGGATCACCGGCTTGCCGAAATGCTTCTCTACCAGATAGCGCTCGTGCTCGCTCTGCAGGTCTATGCCCCAGCCCACCGGATATTCAAACTTGACACCGTCGGCCACAGCTTTTTCCAGAATCTTGATGCCCTCCGTGTAGGTCAGACGCACGAAGCTGTCTTTCAAAACGCCCTGCAGGCGCTCCAGCAGCTCCTTGTCGAACATATTGTTCAGGAAAGTGATATCGTCCAGGCAATGGTCCAGGGCGTACTGCACCAGATATTTGATGAACTCCTCCGCCAGGTCCATATTGTCCTTGATGTCATAGAAGGCCATCTCCGGCTCAATCATCCAGAACTCGGCCAGGTGGCGCGGGGTGTTGCTGTTCTCGGCGCGGAAAGTGGGTCCGAAGGTGTAGATCTCGCCCAGCGCGGTGGCGCCCAGCTCACCCTCCAGCTGACCGGATACGGTGAGGGATGTCAGGCGGCCGAAGAAATCTTTGGTGTAGTCTACCTTGCCATCCTCTGTGCGGGGCGGGTTGTCAACGTCCAGGGTGGTTACCTGGAACATAGCGCCGGCACCCTCTGCGTCGGCAGCGGTGATAAGAGGAGTATGCAGATAGTAGAATCCCTTGCTGTTGAAGAAATTGTGGATGGCGAAAGCCATATTGTGGCGGATGCGCAGCACGGCGCCGAAGGTGTTGGTGCGGGGACGCAGGTGGGCAATCTCGCGCAGGAACTCCATACTGTGGCCCTTCTTCTGCAGAGGATAGGTGGCATCGCATTCACCGTAAATCTCTATGTCGGAGGCCTGTATTTCCACAGCCTGGCCGCTGCCCTGTGAAGCCACCAGATCGCCAACGACTGCCAGGCAGGCGCCGGTGGTGATGCGCTTCATAAACTCTTCGTCAAACTTGGTCAGATCGCACACGATCTGGATATTATTTATTGTAGAACCGTCGTTGAGGGCTATGAAAGCCACGTTTTTGTTGCCGCGCTTGGTGCGGACCCAACCTTTTGCAAGCACCTGCTGTCCGGGTGCCTCTTTCAACAACTGAGCTACTTTTTTACGTTCCATATGTTTTTTGATTTTTACAAACTTCAAATTTACTGGTTTGGCGCTGGATTTCCAAATTGAAATGCGCGGTGACGGGCCGCGCGGGCCGCTTTGCGCGCTGCGGCAATTCGCTGTTCGCAGGCGGAATCTATGGCAAACTGCCTGAAACCGTCAAAAATATATTCCACCGCCTGATGGCTGGGATGCGTCAGGTTCTCTTCGTAGAAGCGATAGTCGCGCAGCTCGTCCATCATAATTTCGTAGGCGGGGAAATAGCAGACATTGCCAAAACGCCTCTGCAGGGCATCCACAGCCAGCAGTAGAATGGCTTTGCCCAACTGGCTGGCGTGCGCGCCAAAGGCCATATAGCGGATGGGGCTCACCGTAAATATCCACTTCTTGCCGGGATATCGGGCAACTACGCGCGCCAATACATCGGTGCATTCATCTACAGAAAGGTTCTCCCTCTCAAACTCCGAGGCCAGCACCTTGTGGCAGTTGGAGACTATCATATCCCTCTCTTTGTGGCGGAACACGCGGTTGGTGCCAAGCGTCACCACGCACACGGTGGCTGCCTCAAAGGCATCTGCGGCCTGCTTCAGGGCTTCATTGGCATCGCGCAGAAACTCCTCCGGAGTGTCGCGGTTGAACCGGCTATGATGATAAAAAGAGGTGTACCGGCCTTCGGTGCAGATGACATCGGAACCGGCAAACGGCTCCCGGCCGGCAAGCCGCTCCAGCGACTGCGCCACCGAAACCGGATTGTAGACCACGCCAAAGGGATTGACGGTGACATCGAACCCCGACTCCTGCATCAGACACCCGATGGAGTCGGCAAAGCACGAGCCGATGAAAAAATATTTGTCACCGAAGCCGAACCGCTCCTTCAGCGGCTCAATCGTTACCTCAGTCGTGAGCTTCATTCTTTACCGCTGTCAATATCAGGTTGTCGGTCTGGTGATATATCGGATAGAAGGCATTGTCGCCCATAGGTGTATAACGGGCAATGAGCGCCTTGATTTGCATAAGCATATACTCTTTGGAGGTCTCCCACTCCCCTTCTTTGGGCACCGACTCATTCTTGGCGGCGAACTGCAGGAACCCGCGCTCGAGGTCCATACCGTCTATGAATTTGTCAAAACTCTCCATAGTGCGGCAGGCAGAAATCTGGCCTGCGTGGCCGTCCAGCACCTCGTTGGCATATTTAATCTGGAGACCCTTTCGGTTGCAGTCCACGTAAAAATCGGTCACGGCAATGGTATCCACCGGGACGAAGACGTCGGGCACGATGCCGCCGCCGCCATATACGGTGCGGCCGCCCACGGTTTTGAATTTCTCCAGTTCGTCCAGCTTGATGCTGTCGGCAGAGAACATCTCGCCGCTGGCATAGCGCTCGTAAATCTCCATTTCATAGTCTTCGCTGTAAGGCTTCTGGATGCAGCGGCCGCTGGGGGTGTAATACCTTGCCACTGTGAGCCTTATGCCGGACCCGTCGGAGAAATAGACGGGCTCCTGCACCAGTCCCTTGCCAAACGAACGCACGCCGTAGATGGTGCCGCGGTCGTTGTCCTGCACGGCGCCGGCAAAGATTTCACTGGCGGAGGCGCTGGTGGAATTTATCAGCACGGCTATGGGAAGGTCCTTGTTGCGGCCGCGGCCGTCTGCCCTGAGGTCGGTGCGGGGACGGGCCTTGCCCTGCATATAGACTATCATCTCGCCTGCCTCCATAAACTCATTGGCCAGCATCATTGCCTGGTCCAGATAGCCGCCGGTGTTGTCGCGAAGGTCAAACACCAGGCGCTTCATACCGCTGTCCTTGAGTTTGTCGCAGGCCTGCACGAACTCGGCGTAGGTGGTGCGGGCAAACTTGCTTAGCTTGATGTAGCCGGTGGTGTCGTTTATCATATAGGCCACGTCCACGCTGTGGACAGGGATTTTGTCGCGGGTGATGGTGAAGGGTATCAGCTCGTCGCTGCCGTAGCGCAGCACGCTGATGACCACCTTGGTCCCCTTGGGGCCGCGCATCAGCGATATCATAGTATCCTGCTCCATCTTGACGCCGGCAATGTTGCGGTCGTCCACTTTGATCACGCGGTCACCTACCCTGAGGCCAGCCCTCTCGGAAGGGCCGCCGGTGATCACGGAATTCACCACTACGGTGTCGTTGGGCACATTGAACTGGATGCCTATTCCCTCGAAGCCGCCCGAGAGCGACTCCTCAGCCTCTTTAAGCTCTTCCGGGGGAAGATACACAGAGTGGGGATCCAGCTCTTTCATCACATTGGGGATGATGTCCTCGATGACCTTCTTGTGGTCTATCTCATCCACATAATTCTTATCCACACTCTCCAGCACCAGCATCAGCTTGGACCAGTCGGAATCTATGGAATTGACATCCACCTTGGGCTGGCGCGGGGTAAAGGCACGCCATATTACAATGGCCGCCAGGGCAATGGTAATCACCCAAAGTATCGGGCGCAGTATCTTGTAAAACTTATTCTCACTCATATTTGCAAACCTCTATACCGGCCCTGCGCAGAAGATCCAGGCCGTCTGTAATCCTGTATTCGCGACGGTACACAACCCTTTTTATACCGCTTTGGATTATGAGCTTGGCACACTCCATACAAGGCGAGTCGGTGACATAAAGGGTGGCCCCTTCGCTGGAGTTGTTACTCATTGCCACTTTGGTGATGGCGTTGGCCTCGGCGTGCAGCACATACGGCTTGGTGACCCCGTTTTCTTCGCACACGTTTTCAAAGCCGCGCGGGGTGCCGTTGTAGCCGTCGGAAATAATCATCCTGTCCTTGACAATCAATGCCCCGACCTGACGCCGCTGGCAATATGAATTGCGGGCCCAGATATCTGCCATATCCAGGTAGCTCTTGTCGAATTGTATTTGCTTTTCGTCGTTCATATATCGTAAAAACTATTCCGAAACAGATTGCAATGAGCAAAGATGCGAATAAAGCCCGCCTTTTGCAAGCAATTCGCGATGAGTTCCGCGCTCTGCTATTCTGCCGTCTTGCAGCACTATGATTTCGTCTGCATTATGGATGGTAGAGAGCCGGTGGGCAATCACCAGGCAGGTGCGGTTTTCCATAAGGCGCGTGAGGGCGTCCTGAACCAGCCTCTCGCTCTCGGTGTCCAGGGCGCTGGTGGCCTCGTCCAGAATCAGCACCGGCGGGTTCTTGAGCACCGCGCGGGCTATTGCGATACGCTGCCGCTGACCGCCGGAGAGGCGGGATCCGCGGTCGCCTATGTTGGTCTGATAGCCCTTGGGCAAGGCGCTGATAAATTCGTGGGCATTGGCAACCCGGGCCGCCTGCTCCACGTCGGTTTCGCCGACACCTTCCATACCGAAGGTGATATTATTATATACGGAGTCGTTGAAAAGGATGGATTCCTGCGTAACCACTCCCAGCTGTGAGATAAGGTCGCCCATCCTGTAGCTGCGGATGTCCGTGCCGTCTATGCGGATGCTGCCGCCCGTCACGTCCCAGAACCGCGGGATAAGGTCTGCCAGGGTCGACTTTCCGGCACCAGAAGGGCCCACGATGGCCACCGTCTTCCCTTTGGGGATGGTGAAACTGATGTCTTTAAGCACCGGCCCGTCGCCATAGTCAAAAGTGACACTGTCAAACTCGATTCTGTCGCCAAAGGCAGCCAGAGGCTTGGCGTCAGGGGACTGTTTTATGCCGTTTTCGGCATCCAGGATGGCAAAGATGCGGCCGCCTGACACAAGGCCTTTCTGAATGCTTGCATATGCTGCAGCGATGGCCTTTGCCGGCTCCAGCACGCGCCACATAAAGCCTATGTACACCACGAAAGAGGGCCAGCTCATACCCAGCTGTCCGTGCAGGTTAAGCCAGCCGCCATATACCAGCACCAGCACCACCACCGTAATGCCCAGGAACTCCGACATCGGAGATGCCAGTTCCTGGCGGTTGCCCACGGCCTGGCTTATGCGCCTGTGCTCCCGGTTGTCCTTTTCGAACTGCCCTTCTACATATTTCTCTGCATTGAAGGCCTTGATAATGCGGCTGCCCGAGATGGCCTCTTCGAACCGGCTGGTGATGCGCCCCATCAGACTCTGGGTCACCGCCGCCTCGCGCCGGAGATTGTGGGTGATGCGGCTTATCACAAAGGCCGACAGGGGTATCGCCACCAGCGCCACCCAGGTCAGTTTGGGAGACATATAGAACAACATCGCCAGAAAGCCTATAACCAGCAGCGGCTCTCGGAAAATGATGTGGAAACTGCTGGCCACGGTGTTCTGCACTTCACTGACATCGTTGGATATGCTGGAGAGGATGTCGCCCTTTCGCTTGTCGCTGAAATAGCCTATGTCCAGAGAGCAGATCTTGGCAAAGAGGTCGCGGCGGATGTTCTGCATCAGGCGGGTTTTCATACTCACCAGAATCCGCTGCGAAAGGTAGCGGCAGATGTTGGAAAGCAGCGACGCCGCAATCAGCGCCAGCGCCACGAACCACAGCCCGTGCATCACCCCCTTGGAGAGGATGGTGTCGCCCAGCAGATACTGGAACAGCTGCTCAAAATACCCTACGCTGAAAGAGAACTCCGGCCTGGCGGTTACTCCCGTCATGGTGGAGGGCTCAAAAAGCACCGACAGCACCGGCCCTATCAACGCAAAATTGGCTATACCGAATATCACCGACAGAATCGACAATACCAGATAGCCGGGCCAGTAGCGGCTGTAGGGTTTGGCGTAAGAAAGTATCCTCCTGAACGTGGACATAGTATCCATTTATCAAAACGCAGTATGTCGAATTACCGGCATACTGCGCTTTGTTACCAGTCTTGGGACCGGATTATTTATTCTCTTCTTCTTTCTCTACGAAAGGAAGTATCTCGTGAAGCTCAACTTTGAACTTCAGTGTCTGGTTGGGGCCCATAGGGCCACGGGGACCGTATGCCAGCTCTGAAGGAATCCAGAGGGTAACCTCGCTGCCTTCGTCGCACTTCATAAGACCATCCTGCCAACCTTCGATAACGCGGTTAAGAGGGAAAGAGACGGTGTCGTTGCGCTCGTAAGAAGAGTCAAATACCTTACCGTCCAGAGTTGTACCCTCGTAGCTAACCTTAACGGTATCCTTGATACTGGTGGGGAACTTGCCGTTACCAGGGCGTACTATTAAGTACTGAACACCCTTGGGAGTCATCTCAACACCCTCTGCTGTAGCGTTCTTTGCAAGGAACTCTTCGCCAGTCTTCTTATTGACCTCAGCGAGAACAGAGTCACGCTTTTGCATAAATGTGGTCATATGCTGGTTTACAAACATCTGATCCAGACCTTCTTTTCCTTTGAGTGCATCTTTGAAACCACGAACCACTGCATTGTAGTTCATATCGCCAAGATTGTTGTTGGTGATTGCCTGTGCATAGAACACGCCAAGTGCATAACTGGCATCGTCTACATCGGCTTTGGTGATACCCTCGGGCTGCTTTTCAACGGAAGGAGCGTTGTAGCAAGCCACAGTCATCAGCGCTGCAAAAGCGCAAACTGCGAATAATTTGATTGCTTTCATTTTTTAATTAAATATTTTAAACTCTTTAATTGTCTTATTTAGAACTGCAAATATACTCATTATTTATTAATACGGGCAAAAATGTGTATAAGTTTTTTTGGCAGTGTCCCAATAAAAAGGTATATTTGATATTCGGGAAGAATTGTTTTTAACGTTTATGACCGTCAGCAAAGAAGCCATCCATCAGAAACTCAAGAAGTTTTTCGGTTTCGACTCTTTCAAGGGCAACCAGGAGGAGATTATCACCCACCTGATTGGCGGCGGTGACGCTTTTGTGCTGATGCCCACCGGCGGCGGCAAGTCGCTGTGCTATCAGCTCCCGGCGCTTTGCCTGCCGGGCTGCGCCATTGTGATTTCTCCGCTGATCGCGCTTATGAAAAACCAGGTGGACGCCCTGCGCGAGTTTGTGCAGAGCGAAGACAGCAGCGCGATAGCCCATTTTCTTAATTCTTCGCTGAGCAAGACACAGATCCAGCAGGTCCGCGCCGACTTGACCGCCGGCCGCACCAAGCTGCTTTACGTCGCCCCCGAATCGCTTACCAAAGAAGAGAATATCGCGATGCTCAAGACCATCCCGATATCGTTCTATGCGATTGACGAGGCGCACTGTATCTCCGAATGGGGGCACGACTTCCGGCCGGAATACCGCCGCATAAACGAGATTGTGTCCCAGATTGGCAAGGCGCCTATGATTGCCCTCACCGCCACCGCCACTCCCAAGGTCCAGAGCGATATCCAGAAGAATCTGGGGATGACCCACGCCAAGGTCTTCAAATCTTCTTTCAACCGGCCCAATCTCTATTATGAAATAAGGGACAAGACCGACGCCAAGCGCGAGATCATCAAATTCATAAAAGAGAATCCCGGCAAGAGCGGCATCATCTACTGCCTGAGCCGCAAGAAGGTAGAGGAGCTCTCGGAGCTGTTGAACGTGAACGGCATCAAGGCCCGTCCCTACCACGCCGGGCTGGACGCCGCCACCCGTGCCGCCAACCAGGACGACTTTCTGATGGAGAGGGCCGATGTGATTGTGGCCACCATCGCCTTCGGTATGGGCATTGACAAGCCCGACGTGCGGTTTGTGATTCACTACGACGTGCCCAAGAGCCTGGAGGGCTACTATCAGGAGACGGGCCGCGCCGGCCGCGACGGAGGCGAAGGCAAGTGCATCACCTTCTACAACCACAAGGACATCCAGAAGCTGGAGAAGTTTATGCAGGGCAAGCCCATCTCGGAGCAGGAGATTGGCAAGCAGCTGCTACTGGACGTGGTTTCCTATGCAGAGAGCAACCAGTGCCGCCGCAAGATACTGCTCAACTATTTTGGCGAGGACTACAACCAGGACAACTGCGGCTGCTGCGACAACTGCCTCTACCCCAAAGAGCAGTTTGACGGGCAGAAAGATATGCTAAACGTTATGGAGCTGATACTTTCCCTGAAAGAGAATTTCAAGACGGAGCATCTGGCCGACATTCTGGCCGGAGTCTCCAACTCCATAATAAAGTCATATAACCACCACAAGCATCCCCTGTTCGGCATTGGCCGCGAAAAAGGGCAGCGCTTCTGGGCGGCGGTGATACGCCAGGGCCTGGTGTTGCACCTGCTGGACAAGGACATAGACAAGTACGGCCTTATAAACATCACCGCCAAGGGTATGGAATTCCGCAGGATGCCATACCCCATAATGCTCACCGAGCAGCGCTCGTTTGCCGAGTGTGACGACGATGACGACGACAACCCCATTGCCCGCAACAAGCCCGTGGGCGGCGGCGGTGGCGACCAGACCCTGCTCAAGGTGCTCAAGAGTGTCCGGGAAAACCTCTCCCGCAAGCTCAACCTCCCGCCGTGGGTCATATTTGCCGACCCGTCGCTGGAAGATATGTCCATCCTGTACCCCATCACCCTGGAAGAGCTTCATCACTGTCAGGGCGTGGGCGAAGGCAAGGCCCGCAAGTTTGGCGGCGAATTCATCAAGGTCATCAGCCAGTATGTAGAAGACAACGACATCCTGCGCCCCGACGACATTCTGGTGCGCAACGTTGCCAACAAATCGGCCAACAAGATCTTCATTATCCAGAGCATAGACCGCAAGATGCCTTTCGAGGACATCTGCCAGATGAAGGGTATGGATATGAGCGAGTTGCTGGACGAGATAGAGTCCATTGTGAACTCCGGAACCCGCATCAACATAGACTATTACATCCACCGCGCCGTGGACCCCGACGATATGGAGGACATCTATGAATATTTCAGGGAAGAGGCCCACAGCGACTCCATTGACGAGGCTATGCGCGACCTTGGCGACTACGACGAGATCGAGGTCCGCCTGGTGCGCATCAAATTCATTTCTGAGATAGGAAACTAATCCAGGTCAATCCATTTTATGGAGCTGTCCCTGCGCCAGTAGGTCATCTGCTTTTTGGCGTAGTGACGGGTATTGCGCTTGATGAGCCGCACCGCCTCTTCCAGCGGGTACTCCCCGTCAAAATAACCGAACAACTCTTTGTAGCCCACGGTATTCAGTGCCGGCCGGCTGCGGAACGGCAGCAACCCTCTCGCCTCCTGCTCCAGCCCCTGACTCATCATCTCGTCCACGCGGGCGTCGATTCTCTGGTAAAGGGCCTCACGGCCCCGTCTGAGGCCTATTTTTTCTATTTCGAACGGACGCTGCTTGGCACTGGCGCTCTTGTAAGAAGAGAATTTGCGGCCGGTGGCTATGGTCACCTCCAGCGCCCGCACCACCCGCTGCCGGTTGGATATGTCTATAGCTTCGTAAGATTCGGGGTCAAGGCGCTTCAACTCTGCCTGCAAAGCCTCCAGCCCTTCGTTTTCCAGCCTGGAAGTAAGATCTTCCCTGAGATTGAGGTCGGCGGCGGGAAAGTCGTCCAGACCGCTGACAAGCGCATCGATATAAAAGCCGCTGCCGCCGGTGGCCACCAGGGTGTCGTGGGTCTTGAACAGCTCTTCCAGCAGCGCCATTGCCTCCAGCTCAAAGATGCCGGCGGTGTAGTGCTCTTCCACCGAATGATTGGCTATCAGATAGTGCTTTACGGCGTGCAGCTGCTCCGGCGTGGGACGCGCCACGCCTATGTTCATCTCTTTGAAAATCTGCCTTGAGTCGCAATTGATAATGGGAGAAGAGAGCTCCCGGGCACGATTGAGTGCAAAGTCGCTCTTTCCCACGGCCGTAGGGCCCAGGATTATGAGCAGCTTTTTATTCGTCATCCTGCACCCCGTCAAGACCGCCGTCGTAGATCTCCTCTACCTCGTCGTCATCATCTTCGTCTTCATCGTCATCGTCGTCAGGAAGTTCGCCGGCAGCCAGTTTGGCACCGCGAACCGGAGATTCGTACATATAATCTTCGTACTTGTCGGCAAACTGGGAGGGGTTGTGGCCTTTCTCGCCCACTATGCAGGGGTAGCTCATTCTGGGCTCCTCCGGCATTTCGCCCTCGAACTCGAGATTGATGATGCGCTCCGGCCTGAGGTTGTATACAAACTCTATCTTTACCTGGCCACGGGAGATGATGTCGGCAAAAGTGATGTTGTCCAGGCTGCCGTCGCCAAGGTCAAACAAACCGTAGCGGCCGGTGCAGACACCCTTGTCGTTGAATGCACGGTAAATGACCATCTGGTCTGTGGAGAAGCACAGCTCAGAGAGGATGTAGCGGTTGAACCGGAACAGATTCATATCGGGGCGGACCGCAAACTCACGCATAAATACCTTGCTATAAGGTATAGTAGCCTTGAACTTATACACCATATTTGCCATAGTAAGTCACTTGTATCTTTGCAAAAGTACAAAAAATGGCGTAAATTCGCAATTCAAATGAACCCTAATCCGCAATCGGCTATAGATTGCTACAAGAGCATCGGCGCCTTGTCCAAAGGTATCTATAAGGACAAGGGGAGCAAGTTTCTCTCTTTCGCTTTTCCCGTGACCGGCGAAGACCAGGCTAAAGCTCTGATTTCCAACCTGAAGAAAGACTATTTCGACGCCAGGCATCACTGCTGGGCATACAGGATCGGGCACACCGGCGAGACTTTCCGCTACAACGACGACGGGGAGCCATCTTCCACCGCCGGAAAGCCTATTTACGGGCAGATTCTTTCAAATGAGCTGAGCGACATACTGATTGTGGTGGTGCGCTATTTCGGCGGCATCCTGCTGGGCACTTCCGGCCTGATTGTGGCCTACAAGTCGGCCGCTGTAGATGCCATTGCCAACGCCCAGATCATAGAGAAGATTGCCACGGTGCGCTGCAGGGTGGAATTTGACTACCTTCAGATGAACGCCGTGATGAAGTGCCTGAAAGATTTTCAGCTGGCGCCCCAGAACACCGTTTTCGAAAACGCCTGTTCGCTGGAGGTGGACGTGCGGCTCACTATGGAGCACTCCTTTTTAGAATCAATGAATAAAATTTGCATATGCACAAAAGTCTGATTTCAATACACGATTTCTCCAAGGAGGAGATCCTGCACATACTCTCTGTGGCGCGGGAAATGGAGGCCACCGGCAGCAGCAAGCTGCTGGACGGCAAGGTGGTGGCGTGCCTGTTCTTCGAGCCATCCACCCGCACCCGCCTGAGTTTTGAGACCGCCGCCAACCGCCTGGGCGCCAGGGTTATAGGCTTCAGCGACGTGGCCAACACCAGCATCAGCAAGGGCGAGACTCTCAAGGATACCATCAAGATGGTTTCCAACTATGTGGACATAATTGTGATGCGCCATCCGCTGGAGGGTGCCGCCCGCTATGCCAGCGAGGTGTGCAACATCCCCGTGGTGAATGCCGGCGACGGCGCCAACCAGCACCCCAGCCAGACGCTGCTGGACCTCTACACGATACTGCAGACGCAGGGCCGCCTGGAGAATGTCACCATCAATATGGTGGGCGATTTGAAATACGGCCGCACGGTGCACTCGCTGCTGCAGGCGATGTCGCACTTCAACCCCAGCTTCTATTTCACCGCCCCCGACGAGCTGCGCCTCCCGGCAGAATACAAGGTTTTCCTGGACAAGCGCGGCATCCCCTACAAAGAGAGCCGTTCGCTGCAGGAGCACCTGTGCGACTGCGACATACTCTATATGACCCGCGTGCAGCAGGAGCGCTTCAGCGACCCTATGGAATATGAAAAAGTCAAGGACGTCTACCGTCTGGAGCGCAGTATGCTCACCGGCGTGCGGGAGAATATGAAGATATTGCACCCCCTGCCCCGCGTGGGCGAGATTGCCCAGGATGTGGACGACACTCCCTATGCATATTTCTACAAACAGGCCCAGAACGGTATGTACGTACGTATGGCCATAATTGCATATCTGCTCGGTTATAAATAAGCCCAAAGTCCTATGTCAGAAAAACAGACCCAACTTAAAGTGAGTGCCATCAAAGACGGCACCGTGCTGGACCATATCCCCGCCCAGAGCATCTTCCAGGTCATAGACATCCTGGACCTTGCGCATGCTGCAAACCCCATCACCATAGGCTCCAACCTGGAGAGCAAGACGCTGGGGCGCAAGGGCATCATCAAGATAGCCGACAGGTTTTTCGAAGATGCCGAGCTTAGCCGCATTGCGCTGGCCGCGCCCGACGCCACGGTGAACGTAATCAAAGATTACGAGGTTGTCCAGAAAAAGAAAATAGAGCTGCCCGAAACCATTGTGGGCATTGCCAAATGCTCCAACCCGATGTGCGTGACCAACCACCAGAGCATCCCCACCCGATTCAGCACCGTGGTAGACCACAAAAAAGTGAAACTATTGTGCCACTATTGTGAGAAAACCACCGAAGAATTTATACCTTTGGGACACTAATCGAAATAATTATAAACCTTAGATACAAGCAATGAAAAAAGCTTACAATTTCAACGCCGGACCCTGCGTTCTTCCGAGGGTCGCAGTAGAGGCCGCCAGAGAGGCTCTTGTAGAATTCAAAGGCACAGGCCTTTCCGTTATCGAGATTTCGCACCGCAGCAAGGAGTGGGGCGAGGTTATGGACGAGTGCCGCGCTCTCTGGAGGGAACTGCTGAACATCCCGGAAGAATATGAGATACTGTTTATGGCCGGAGGCGCATCTATGCAGTTCCTCTGCGTGCCTATGAACCTGCTGGAAAAGAAAGCTGCGTATCTTGAGACCGGCGTCTGGGCAAAGAAGGCCTGCAAAGAGGCATCCGCCCTTGGCGAAACGGTAGTGGTTGCATCCTCTGCCGACAAGACCTTCAGCTATATCCCCAAAGGCTGGACCATCCCCACCGACGTGGATTATTTCCATATCACCACCAACAACACCATCTACGGCACCGAGATCCGCGAAGATTTTGACAGCCCCGTGCCCCTGGTGGCCGATATGTCTTCCGATATTATGAGCCGTCCCATCGATGTGAAAAAGTACGGCATCATATACGGCGGCGCACAGAAAAACGTGGGTCCCGCCGGCGTGGCATTCTGCATAATCCGCAAGGATCTGCTGGGCAAGGTAAGCCGCCACATCCCCACTATGCTCAACTATCAGACACACATCGACGGCGGTTCTATGTTCAACACCCCGCCCGTGTTCTCTATCTTCGTTATGAACGAGACCCTCAAGTGGCTCAAGAGCATCGGCGGCGTAGAGGCAATAAACAAGATCAACGTCAAGAAGGCCCAGATGCTTTACGACGAGATTGACCGCAACAGTATGTTCGTGGGCACCGCTGCCAAAGAAGACCGCTCTATTATGAACCTCTGCTTTGTGATGGCTCCCGGCAAGGAAGACCTTCAGGACGAGTTCCTGACCTTTGCCAAAGAGCGCGGTATGGTGGGCATCAAGGGCCACCGCAGCGTAGGCGGCTTCCGCGCATCGCTGTACAATGCCTGCCCCGTAGAGGCAGTGGAGGCACTGATTGCCGCTATGCAGGAATTTGAAAAACTTCACAAATAAGCCGATATGAAAGTATTAGTTGCTACTGAAAAACCCTTTGCAGCAGCCGCTGTAGCGGGCATCAGAAACATTGTAGAAAGCGCAGGCCACACTCTGGCTCTGCTTGAGAAATATACTTCCAAAGAAGAGTTGCTGGCTGCAGTTGCAGATGCCGACGCCCTGATCGTTCGTTCCGACAAGGTTACCGCAGAGGTGGTTGAGGCTGCCAAAAACCTCAAGATTGTGGTTCGCGCAGGCGCCGGATTTGACAATCTGGACCTGGACGCACTCAGCGCCCGCAAGGTGGTGGCTATGAACACCCCCGGCCAGAACGCCAACGCAGTGGCCGAGCTGGCCATCGCTATGATGATATTTATGTGCCGCAACCAGTTCACTCCCGCCACCGGCAGTGAGATTATGGGCAAGAAGATAGGCATCCAGGCCTACGGCAACGTCGGCCGCCTGGTGGGCAAGAAGGCCGAGGCTCTGGGTATGAGCGTGATGGCTGTGGATCCGTTTATCCCTGCAGAGAAAATCAGGGAGATGGGCGCCGAGCCCGCCGCCAGCGTAGAGGCCCTCTACTCCGGCTGCAACTTTGTTTCCATCCACATCCCCGCAACCCCCGAGACCATTGGCAGCATCGGCTACGACCTCATCACCAAGATGCCCAAGGGTGCCACCCTTATCAACACCGCCCGCAAGGAGGTTATTGACGAGGCCGGCCTGGAAAAGGCTCTGGAAGAGCGTCCTGACCTGAAATATGCCACCGACATAGCGCCTTCCAACTACGCCGCCCTGCGCGAGAAGTTTGGCGAGAGGGTGTTTGCCACTCCCAAGAAAATGGGCGCCCAGACCGCCGAGGCCAACCTCAACGCCGGCCTGGCTGCCGCCAACCAGATTTGTGCATTCTTCAAAGACGGTTGCACCAAGTTCCAACTGAACAAATTCTAATCACATATGGTAAAAGTTAAACCTTTTGCTGCACTTCGCCCGCCTAAACAATATGCGGGCGAAGTCGCTTCAAGACCCTACGATGTCCTCAATTCTGAAGAGGCAAAAGCAGAGGCCGGCGAAAAATCGCTGCTTCACATTATCAAACCCGAGATTGATTTCGACCCCATTGCCGGCGAGCACGAGCCGCGCGTCTATGCCAAGGCGGTTGAGAATCTCAAAAAATGGCAGGCCAACGGCTGGCTGGTGCAGGACGGGAAAGAGAACTACTACCTCTACGCTCAGACTATGGACGGCCGCACCCAGTACGGCTTTGTGCTGTGCGCCTATGTAGATGACTATCTCTCCGGCGCCATCAAGAAGCACGAGCTGACCCGCAAAGAGAAGGAAGACGACCGTATGCGCCACTTCCGCGACCAGAACGCCAATGTGGAGCCGGTATTTTTGGCATTCCGCGACAACGCCGTTCTGGGCGACATCATCCGCCGCACCACGGCCGGTGAGCCGGAATACGACTTTGTGGCCGAGGACGGAATAGGCCATACCCTTTGGGTTATCAGCGACGAGGCTTCTATAGAGGCCATCACCAAAGCCTTTGCCGGCATCGATGCAATGTATATCGCCGACGGCCATCACCGCACCGCCGCCAGCGTCCGCATAGGCGTGGAGAAGCGCGAGCAGAATCCCCACCACCGCGGCGACGAGGAGTACAACTATTTTATGGCTGTAGCCTTCCCGCAAAGCGAGCTCAAGATTATGGACTACAACCGCGTGGTAAAGGACCTGAACGGTCTGTCTGCCAAGCAGTTTATAGAGGCGCTGCAAAAGGATTTCATAGTAGAATGCCGCTGCGACTGCACCCTGGACGGAGGCAAGTGCGAGTGTGAGCTTCCCTGCCACTGCCCCTCCACAGTGCCGTATCGTCCCGAAAAGCTGCACAACTTCTCTATGTATCTTGAAGGCGTGTGGTATTCTCTCACTGCCAAACCCGGCACCTACAACGACAGCGACCCCATCGGGGTGCTGGACGTAACCGTGCTCTCCAATCTCGTTTTGGACAAGATTCTGGGCATCAAGGACCTGCGCACCGACAAGCGCATCGACTTCGTGGGCGGCATCCGCGGCCTGGGAGAGCTCAAGAAAAGGGTCGATTCGGGCGAGATGGCGGTTGCCTTTGCCCTCTACCCCGTCTCTATGGACCAACTGATAAACATTGCCGACACCGGCAACATTATGCCGCCCAAGACCACCTGGTTCGAGCCCAAGCTCCGCAGCGGCCTGTTTATTCATTTTTTGAAATAATTTTCGTATCTTGTAGAGATTTTTGTCACAGGCAATTATTAATCAATAACAAATAACATTATGACAGAGACTAAAAAACAGAACTACACACCTGCCATCATTGTGATGTTTGCCCTTTTCTTTATGATTGCATTCGTCACCAACCTCGCAGGTTCCATGGGTGTAGTGGTCACCAACCAGTTTGGCGCAAGCAAGGCCCTCAGCCAGCTTGGAACACTTGCAAACTTTATCGCATACGCTTGTATGGGTATCCCCGCAGGTATCATCCTGCGCCGCAAGGGTTATAAATTCACCGCCCTGGCAGCCGTTATCGTCGGCTTCATAGGCGTTGCCATCCAGTTCCTCAGCGGCTATGCAGAGAGCTTCTTCGTATATGTGCTGGGCGCTTTCGTGGCCGGTTTCTCAATGTGTATGCTCAACATCGTGGTCAACCCTATGCTCAACACCCTGGGCGGCGGCGGAAACAAGGGTAACCAGCTCATCCAGATGGGCGGCAGCTGCAACTCAATTGGTGGTACCATAGCTCCTATCCTGGTAGGTTGGCTGGTGGGCGGTTCCATAGAGAACGCTACCGTGGCCAAGGCTGCTCCCGTGATGATCATTGCAATGGCCATCTTTGCCATCGCTTTCCTGGTGATTCTCTTCACCAAGATCCCCGAGCCGCATATGGAGACTGCAGAAGAGAAGGCAGCACGTCTGGCAGGCAATGCCAAGAAAGACGAGCACAGCCCTCTGAGCTTCCGTCACTTTGTGCTGGGCGCCATCGCCATCTTCTTCTATGTAGGTATTGAGGTCGGTATCCCCAACACTGCTAATATCCACTTCTCCAGCCTGGCCACCGTGGGTCCCGCTATCGCAGGTACTTTCATTGGCGCATACTGGTTCTGTATGCTCATCGGCCGTCTGATTGGCAGCGCCATCGGCGGCAAGGTTTCCAGCAAGGCTATGCTTGTATGCACCTCCCTTGTAGCCATCATCTTCCTGATCCTGGCCATGTTCATTCCAGAGAGCAACACCATCACCATCGCCAAATACACCGTGCCCGTAAGCCTCGTGTTCCTGACACTCTGCGGTCTGTGCACTTCTGTGATGTGGGGTTCCATCTTCAACCTCTCTACCGAGGGTCTGGGTAAATACACTGCTCCCGCTTCCGGTATCTTTATGACTCTGGTTTGCGGCGGCGGTATCATCCCGTTCCTGCAGAACCTGCTGGCCGACAAGGTTGGTTCAATCCCCAGCTACTGGCTGCTGGTTGCCTGCCTGGCATTCCTGCTCTTCTACGGACTTGCAGGCCACAAGAATGTAAACAAAGACATCCCCGTTGAATAATATATAATCAACAGTGACTATGGATAAACCTTACGTAGCTGGCGTTGACATCGGTGGCCAGACCACCAAGATAGGCATCGTGGACCGTCGCGGCGACATCGTGGCCCAGACTGTCATCACTTCTAAATACGGTGCCGACGAAGGCAATAAGTTTATGGACTCTGTGTGCGACGCCATCAAGGACCTCGCAAAGGGAGTCGGTATGGACCAGATACAGGGTGTCGGCATAGGCGCCCCCAATGGCAACTATTACACCGGCGAGATTGCCTTCGCACCCAATTTGCCCTGGGCAAACAAAGGTGCAGTGCCCCTCAAGAAATATATGGAGAAAAAACTCGGCGTGACCGTGACTCTGACCAACGACGCCAATGCGGCAGCTATGGGCGAGATGAAATACGGTGCGGCTCTGGGTATGAAAAACTTCATTATGATCACTCTGGGCACCGGCGTGGGCAGCGGCATCATTATCAATGGTGAGCTGGTATATGGCCACGACGGTTTTGCCGGCGAGCTGGGCCACACCAATGTTGTGCGCTACAACGGCCGTCAGTGCGGCTGCGGCAAGCTCGGTTGCCTTGAGGCATACGCCTCTGCAATTGGCGTTGCCCGCACCGCCCGCGAGTGGCTGGCCAGCGGCAAATACGAAGGCAGCCTTTTGAAGGACGTGGAAGAAATCACTTCAAAGGATGTCTACGAGGCTGCCGTAAAGGGCGATAAGCTTGCGCTGGACGTATTCAACTTCACCGGCGCCATCCTGGGCCGCCAGTTTGCCGATTTCGTGGCCTTCAGCGCCCCCGAAGCCATTGTGGTGTTCGGCGGCCTGGCACGTGCCGGCGAGTTCATATTCAAGCCCATCAAAGAGGCTATGGAAGCCAACCTGCTCCCCATCTGGAAGGGCAAGGTGGCCGTGATTCCCTCAGCCCTCAAGGAGTCCGACGCCGCAATACTCGGCGCCAGCGCCCTGGCTTGGTAAACGACCATTTTGAAACTGAACAACTATATGAAAAAACTTTTTACACTGATTGCGATTGCCGCGGCTGTGATTTCCTGCGGCGGCAACACTTATAAGGTCAAAGGCAGCGTGACTCCTACCGATGACATCAAGGACGCTTTCGTGGTGATGCAGGACATATTCTCCGGCCAGATGGATACCCTTCTGATTGTCGGGGACAAGTTCGAATTCAAAGGCGAAGCCGACACCACTACCGTTAAAATGATTGGCCTGGCCGGACCTGCCAAAAGAGGTGCCCGCGCTATGTTTATCCCCGAAAAGGGCACTGTGACCGTAGATCTGGACTCTGCAAACAGAGTCACCGCCGGCCCTCTCACAGAAAAGCTTCAGGCATTTTTGCAGAAAATGCAGACTGTAGAGACAGAAGAGGAATTCATGGCTGCCATCAGCGAGACTTTCAAAGCAAACAAAGCCAACGCCCTTGGTCTGTTCTCTCTTTCCAACATTCTCTCCGGTATGGAGTCCGAGGCAGAGCTTGACGAGTATCTGGACGGCGCTGCAGACTTCATCAAAGAGAACGAGAGCGTTCAGGCAACTCGCACTGCCCTCCAGGCTGTTGAAGAGACTGCCCCCGGCAAGCCTTTCAAAGATATCAAAGGCTTTACCGCTGCGGGCGAGGAGCTGAGTCTGTCTGATTTTGCAGGAAACGGCTATTACACACTGATAGATTTCTGGGCTTCCTGGTGCGGTCCCTGCCGCAGGGAGATCCCGTTCCTGATTGACGTCTACAAGAATTACTCAAAGAAAAACGTGCAGGTTGTCGGCATCAATGTCTGGGACAAGGAGCCCGCATCAATCGAGGCTGTTGACCAGCTGGGCATCAAATACCCGGTGATCTTTACCCGTGACGACAGAAGCGCTACCGACAACTACGGTGTGCAGGGTATTCCCCAGATTATCCTCATAGGTCCTGACGGTACTATCCTGGAGCGCAACCTGCGTGGCGAGGGCATCGCCGCCGCTCTTGACAAATATGTGAAATAACTCTATATTTGCACCCTCTAAAGCCTTTTTAGCTCAGTCGGTAGAGCAGCTCATTCGTAATGAGCAGGTCGCGGGTTCGAGTCCCGTGAAAGGCTCGCGGAATTAAGGTGGTTAATAGCCACCTTTTTTCTTTGCCTTTCACGGGCCTCCGGCCTATATATGACCCCATCCCAACCCTTCCCTCAGGGAAGGGCTTGAGGTGTCGACTTTTTTCTTGCTCTGCCCCCTAAGACCCCCCGAAGGTGGTTAATAGCCACCTTTTTTCTTTGCCTTTCACGGGCCTCCGCTAGCGGATGATATTCAGGAAGAGGGTGATGATGCCGGTGTTGATGATGTCCACGAACATCGCGCCGATGATGGGGACTATGATGAAGGGTTTCACGGCATAGCGGTATTTGAAGCAGACGGCCGACATATTGGCCATAGCGTTGGGTGTGGCGCCCAGGCCAAACCCGCACAGGCCACTGACCAGCACCGCGCTGTCATAGCTTTTACCCAGCATAGGGAAGGCCACGAATGCCCCATATATCGTCATAAAGGCCACCTGCGCAGTCAGTATCAGCAACAGCGGCAGCGCCAGGGAAGCAAGTTCCCAGAGCCGCAGGCTGGCCATCGCCATACCAAGGAACAGCTGCAGGCAGATGTCGCCGATGGCCACGATGCGGCCGGTAGAGAGTGTCCTTTCTGCCTTGGGCGAAAGCCCTGCCAGATTGCGTATGGCAAAAGCCACCAGCAGCGCCCCGAAATAGGTCGGGAAGGTTATGCCGGTCAGTGCCAGCAACTTGCTGAATCCTGACCCCAGCGCCATAGCGATTATCAGCAGGCAGGCACCTTTAAGGTATCCGCGGAATGCGGTCTCCTGGGTTGATGCTTCGGCAGCGGCAGACGCCTCACCCGCCTCCATCTCTGTGATTATGTCGCCGTTCTCGCCGGGTTCGGCAAGCCGGTGCCGGCGAATCAGCGCCTCGCCAAGCGGACCGCCCAGCAGCGAGCCCGCCACCAGGCCGAAGGTTGCCGCCGCCATAGTTATGGAAGAGGCCCCGGAGAGGCCCATTTGCTCCAATAATGGCGCAAAGCCGCCGGAGGTTCCGTGCCCGCCGCACATTGGCACGGAGCCGGCCGCCATACCAAACAGCGGGCTCAGGCCAAGGCCGCTGGATATACCCACCGAAATAAGATTCTGGCAGATGATCAATATAGCCACCAGCAGCACCATAACCAGCAGCGGCTTCCCTCCCGTCCGAATCACCTTAACATCGCACTGAAATCCCACAGAAGTGAAGAAAAGCATCATACAGATGTCCTTGATGGTGCCGTCAAAGCAGCATTCGATGCCGAAAATGACATAGAGCAACAGCGTCAGCAGCGATATCAGCAGGCCGCCGGACACCGGAACCGGAATGCAGAATCTTTTCAGAAACGGGATTATCCGTGTGAAAAGCATCCCCAGAAGCAGGGCCAGAACCCCCACCCCTGCACTTGCATACATATCCGGTGACCAAATCATACACAAATTTACGTATCTTAGCGAAAAGAAACTATTATCGATATGTACAAATACAGAGAAACACGGGACCGCAGGTTCATTTTGAGCGTTGACAATCATACTGAGATCAGCACCGCCTTGGCGGCGTTCTGCCGGGAAAAAGATATCCACAGTGGCATTGTGGGCGGCATCGCAGCCATTTCCAAGGCGACTTTCCGCTTTCTGGACCCCGCCACAAAAAAATACGTGGACAAGACTTTTGAAGAGCAGATGGAGATCACTTGCCTTGCTGGCAACATCTCCCGCAAGGACGGCGAGCCCTACCTGCACCTGCACGTGACAGCCAGCCGCCGCGACTACACCTGCATAGGCGGCCACCTGCTCACCGCCACGGTAAACGGCGCCTGCGAACTATTTGTAGAGGACTACGGTCTGGAGGGCATCGACCGCAAATTCAACCCCGAAACGGGCCTCAATCTGTACGAATTCAAATAAAAAACACTGATATGGTTTACGATTCTTTAGACAACCTTGAGACCTACAAAGGCCTTTCAGAAGACATCTACGAGAGCCTGAAGTTCTTGAAGCAGGCTGATGCTGATATTGCGTGCGGCGTGCACCAGTTGAACCCCAGGGTCAGGGCCATAGTTTCTGAATACGAGACTTTGAAAGAGAACCCCTATGGCTACGAGGCCCACAGGCGCTTCATTGACATTCAGTTCCTGCTCAAAGGCGAGGAGATGGTCTGTAGCCTGCCGCTGCCGCAATTGAAAGAGATAAAGGCCTACAATGCCGACTCGGACGTTGCATTCTATTCTTCTGACGTCGAACCCCAGAAACTGCCCATCGGCGGCGGCTATTTCGCCATCCTCTACCCCCAGGACGGCCATATGCCCCAGCTCTGCATCAACGCCCCCTCCCCGGTAAAGAAAATCGTGGTAAAAATCCAGTTACCCGACTAGTCTTAAAATCTCAAGCCGATAGAAGGCCCGATAACCGTTGTCTGCCAAGCCTGGGGGATTGTGATCAGACCAAGGCCGAGATCGAGTCCTACATACTTATTGAATCCTATATCAAAGCCAAATTTGGTATTGGTATACGGGCGGAGATATCCGAAACGCTCGGGATCAGCACCTTCGTGCATATCCAGAAAATAACTGCCACCTATTTCCTGACCAAGGTATATTGACAGCCAGGGGCAATTCTTGAAGTTGAAATAATGGATGTAGTCTAAATATAGAGGAATAGACTTAAGCCAGGGAGTATGTTGTGCCGGGCCGTGGGCCATGCCGTAGTATTGTCTGTCCCAGTGCAGTCCGCTGCCTATACCAAGGTAGTTTCCCCTGTTGAATCTCCAACCGACAGATATGTTTGCCGTGATGCGGTCGTTAAAGCCGACTGTGCCGTCGGTTGCGCTCACGATTGCCTGCAAATAACCTTTCTCTTGTTTGTCCTGCGCCTCTGCGCTCAAAGATGCTGTGCACATTACCAGCGCAGCTGCAAAAATGAATAAATACTGCTTCATAATCTTTGTCTCATATTTCGTCATATGGATAAATGCAAAGATGGTCGGTTTATAACTCACGGCACACAAAAAAAGCCGCATTACTGCGGCCGGCGCCTCGCGCCGCGGGGATCTTGAACTTGAAGACGGAAAGGTTACGGAAACAAGCCCCCTTCCAGGGAAGGGGGTTGGGGGATGGGTAATTATAAGTGCCACCTGTGGTGGCACCACAAAAAAAAGCCGCATTACTGCGGCTATTTTTGTGGTGCCACCGGGAATTGAACCAGGGACACAAGGATTTTCAGTCCTTTGCTCTACCAACTGAGCTATGGCACCAAAGGGTTTGGGGTTGCAAAGGTATAAAAACTTTTTGCAACTCCAAATTTATTGCAAGCAACTATTGCTTCTTGATCTTAAGTTTTTGTCCTGTATAGATCTTGGACTTGCGGTTCAGGCCGTTCAGGCGCATAATGTCGTTGAGGGTCACGCCGGGGAATTTGTTGGCAATGCTGTACAGGGTGTCGCCCTTGCGCACGGTGTATGTAACATAGCCGCCCTTGCTGGATGTGGCCGGCTGCGACTTGGAGCTGCCGGAAGATGCCACTGCCGAAGAAGAAGGTCCGCGGCCGTGATATATCTTGAGCCTCTGGCCGGGCACGATGGTGTCGCGGCGCAGGTTGTTCCACTTCTTGATATTGGCGATGGTGGTGTGATGGCGGGCCGCAATCTTGCCCAGGCTGTCACCCCTCTTCACGGTGTATGTCGTGTAGGTGGGGCCGCCGCCCGAAGATGCCACGCGGGTATCGCTGCGGTGAGAGCTGATCTCCTTGACCTTGACGGGATCGAAGAAGACGCTGTCCTTATAGGCATAGATGGTGTCCTGGACATCGATGAAGGCGCCGGAGAAGCTATAGGGAAGCTTTATGACGCGCATCTTGCTCTTGCCGGGCACGATGTCTTTGACATATTCGGGATTGAGCTTGCGCATCATATCCATACTGATGCCCACGCACTCCGAAACCTGGCCGAAATGGAGGTTCTTGTGGATATGGAAAGTATCCACCTGGGGCGGAGTGTCTATGTGTGACGGAACAATATTGTGCTCGCGGTAGTAAGCCAAGGTATACATAGCGGCAATGAAAGCCGGCACGTAGCCGCGTGTCTCACGGGGCAGATACTGGTACACATCCCAGAAATCGTGGCCCGCACCGGCGCGGCGGATGGCCTTGTTTACGTTGCCGGGGCCGCAGTTGTAAGAGGCGATGGCCAGCGACCAGTCACCGAAAATGGCATATGCATCTTTGAGATACTTGGCGGCGGCGTGAGTCTCTTTGATATAGTCAAAACGTTCGTCCACAAATTCATCTATTTCCAGACCGTACTGGACGCCGGTGCGGCGCATAAACTGCCACATACCGGCCGCACGGACGCGTGATACCGCCATAGGGTTCAGCGCCGACTCTATCACGGCCACCTTGGCCAGCTCCTGAGGGATGCCGTACTGGTCAAATATCTCCTCGAAGATGGGCATATAATATGCCGACAGACCCACTATGCGCGAAATCTTGCTCTTGGACATCTTCTGGGTGTAATAGATAATATAGCTGCGCACCACATCGTTATAGGGGATCTTGACCGATGTGTTGATGCGGTTCAGACGCTCTATATACACGGCATCGGGGATGTCGGAGGTATATTTCATCTCGCCCGCCTCCAGCATCTCCTCCTCGTCCAGGGTCTGACGGCTCAGGTTTTCGTACCAGGCCACAAGGGCGGAGTCGGAATTGAAGAAAGTGTCGTCATCCTCGTCATCGTCGGGAAGATTATCATCGTCGGAAGCCAGGGCAATCTCTTCGAAAGGGGCGTTGAGCATCTCATCGTAGGCCTTCTGCATAGAGTCAATCTTGTTCAGCAGGGCTGCGATGGAGTCTTTGAGGACTTTTTTGGTCTCGGGTTTGTGCCGCTGTGCGGAGGCCGAGAAAGAAACTGTCAATAATAATAGAACTGCTAAAAACTGTTTAAGTAAGAATTTGTGGGAAGAGTACATTGAAAAAAAGGTGATGTGTATGTGATTTAAAATTTTAAAGACATATTGATGCCGAAAGAAGGCGCTGACGGCGACGGCAGGTAATAATTGTCCAGGTTCTCTATAAGCGCCGGCTCCACGTTTAGCGACAGGTCGTCGCTCACGTTGAAATCTTTCATATATGCAAACACGTTGGCGTCTATGATATTCAGGGCATATACCAGTATGGTGGCCACAACGGAATAGTCGCGGTAGCGGTGATACAGGTCCTTGTAGGTGGTGGCCTGCGTCACGTTGATGTGGCCGGAATAGCCCGAATCCTTGTCGGAAGCGAGCATATAGATGTATTTGTAGCGGTTATACTGCATCTGGTTCAAGTGCAGGGTGTAGGCGCACACGCCCAGACCGCCGTACCAGATGGGGATATGCCACCAGTCGCCCACATAGGCCTGTCCCAGGCCTGGCAGCAGGGCAGAAAAGACGGCTGCCTTGCCGGGGTCGGGAGTGCGGGAATCGGGCAGGCAGGCCACGCCGTCCAGCATCTGGCCCCAGAATGTCAACGCCGCCCCGGCATAGCACAGGGTGCGGTAGGTGGCAAACTTCTTGTCTCCTGTCTGATGGTATTTCTCGTTGAAATAGAGCCCGCCGCCAATGCCGCCGCCAATGCCGGCAAACACCAGGGGCACCTTCCAGTAATCTTTGTTGTATATCTGGATTCGGCCGGGCATAATCACCGAGCCAAGCAGCGCATACCCCGGCTTCAGAGGCTCTTTATGATGCAGGCCGCGGGTCAGGTGCTTGAACGAGAAGCCCTGCAGGGTATCGGCCTCGTTTTCGTTTTCGTCTTCTTTATAGTCAGAAGTGGTGACATTCTCTCCCGGCACGCCCGTCATAGAGCTGTTCTGCTTGAAAATGCCCTGGCCGCGGGAAGGAAAAGCCGCCAGAAGCATCAGCACCGCTATGAGAATGACCTTGCGCATACTAAATCTGCTCAGACTGCTTAGCCACAAGCTCTGCGGCAAGTTTCACATAATCGCCGGCGGCGTCGGTGTCCGGGGCGTAAAGTATAACGGGTTTGCGGTGAGACGGGGCCTCTGCAAACAGCGGGTTGCGGCTGATGATGGTTTTGAATACCTTGTCCTGGAACTGCTCGCGCACCTGGTCAATGACCTGGTTGTGGAATTTGATGCGGCAGTCGTAGATGGTGAAGAGGAACCCTTCCAGACAGATGTCGCTATTGACGGATTCCTGCACCAGCTTGATGGTGCTCATAAGGGCGCCTAGGCCCTCCAGGGCAAAATATTCGGGCTGGATGGGAACTATTACGCTGCCGGCCGCCGTGAGGGCGTTGATGGTGAGCAGGCCCAGCGAGGGGGCGCAGTCGATAATGATGAAATCATATCCGTCCGCAACCGGAGCCAGGGCATCGCGGATGGCCAGCTCGCGGCCGCCGCGGTCCAAGAGCTCCACCTCCACCCCAATCAGATTGATGTGGGAAGGGACCAGGAACAATCCGGGAAGGCCTGTGGCAATAATGACATCGGAGAGACTTGCCTTTCCCGTCATAGCCTCGTAAAGGGTCTTGCCCGAATCGCCGTCGGGATCAAAGCCAAGATAGGCGGTGGCATTTGCCTGCGGATCGGCATCCACCAGAAGGACTTTATGCCCGGCCACAGCCAGCGACGCCGCAAGATTGACGGCAGTTGTGGTTTTGCCCACGCCCCCTTTCTGATTGGCTATCGCTATGGTTTTTCCCATTTAAATTTCTGTTTTGCCCAAATTGCAAAAATAGCAATAATAATTGGTATCCTAAAATTTATAATCGGCCTGAAGGCGCCCCTCCGCGCCCTGTGAAACCACCGCCAGCAGCGACAGGGACCATCTGCGGCCAATCTTTACTTTTACGAGCCCTCTTGCTGCAATTCCCTTGCCGTAATAGTACTGAAGCGAGAAGTTTCCGGGCAAATCACTCTCAAAAAGATAGACTCTGGCGTCGTAAGACAAGGCTTCGTACCAGCCGGCACCGGCCTGGACAGTGGCTCGGCCGCGCAGCAGCGTGCGGGCGGCATTCACAGAGAGCGCCCAGCCACTCTGCGGCCCTTTGTCCGAGGTGAAGAGCACCGCCCCCACCCTTGCCGAAGCCTTCCAGGGGCCGCTTTCAAACTTGACGCTGCCTTTAAGGGAATGCTTTCTCTCTTTCCCGGCGCTTTGCCACACATAGTTGTCCTGAACGGAAATGGTGACCAGAGGGAAAGCATATTCCGCCTTTAGTTTCTCATAAAAAGCCGATGATGGACCGTCCACCCGGTAGCGGAGATAGGGGTAATGCACCGCCTCTGTGAAGGATGTGATCAAAAGCCCCCGCAGCGGGCGGGCCATAACGGCCAGGACGGCACCCGCCTGGTTTGAAACCGAAGAGATGGTGGAATATGCCCCAGCGTGCGGGGCAATGTAACCTTTGTCGTAATATCTCAGCATAAGCGAGGCCTCAAAGCTGTAGGAGGCGGTGAGCACGGCGCCCGCAACCGCCGCAGCTATCTTACGGCTGCACAACGCCGCCTCCGCAAAAAGGCGCCAGTGGCCCGCGCTGTACAGCACTTCGGCAGAGAGATTGCCCATCCAGCCGTCATACAGCTGAAACTGATTGTAGGGCATCACTTTGCGGGCGTTGTGCTCGCTGAAAGAATATGCCGCAGCCGTGATGCCCGCCTGAAACTGACTGCCCCTGAAGGTGACGTTGGCCCCGGCCAGATACTCCCGCATTGCGTTTTTGCACCCTTTTTCGTAGATGGTGCGGTGATAGCCCGTCTTTATCAACGATTCATAGCCTTTATCGGAGACCCTGGCATCCGCACCCGCCGCCGAGGCAAAGGCCGACACTTTGAACCGCCCCAGCCCGAGGCCGGCCGCAACGCCTCTGAAAGCGGCGCTTTCGTCGGCCGACTTGTAGGGAACTATCCCCCTGGGACGGCGCATCACCGAAGCCGGAGAAGAGGCCCCCGTAAAGGCAAAGGAGTTCCAGAGCGCCAGCCCCTGGCCAAAGCACGCGCTGTAGTCCCCAACCAGCACTTCAAAGGGCCCGTGCTTATATCCCAGATATCCGCCCAAATGGTCGGCGAGCGGGATTTCTCCGGCATCGCTCTCTGCCAGAAGACCCGCCGAAAACCGCCCAGACTCCAGCAGGACACGGTTGTACTGATGCAGCCCGGGCGTGCCCTCTTTCCATTTGTACCGAGACCTGGCCTGAAGGTGTGTCCCCGGCCGGTCAGTATCACCCGCAAGGGTCACTGCCGGGGCAATTTTCGCCACGAATTCAGCAGAAAAACCGTCCACCATCTGCAACTCTGCCATAGAAAGCAGCGCCCCGTAGTCGGCCCGGTATTCCAGCAGGCTGGCAATCTGGAACGGGGAGAATAGTCCGCTGCTCTCCAGCTGCTGCCTGTCGGCCAGATTCAGATTCAGCCGCCGAATACCGGTTTCAATCTGCTGCAAATAGTCTTCTATGGCAGATTCGCTTGCGCCGTCTTCTGCCATTTGCTCTACGACGCTCTCAAGATCCTGCGCCGCTGCCGTATTAAAAAAGAAAAAGATTGCTCCAAGGAGGGCAATCTCAAAAAGAATCTTTTTCACTGTTACCTCCCGCACTTATGTTTGATACAAATATAATATCTTTGCCTGCCGGACACAACTTTTTTCTGATGGTTTTTATTGTCGATACCTGCACGGACCCCTACCGCAACCTCGCCGCAGAGGAATATCTGCTGCGCAGCTTCGACGAACCGGTGTTCCGGCTATGGCGCAACTCTCCCTGCGTGATCATAGGGAAAAACCAGAATGCCCTGGCGGAGATTGACATAGACTATGTCAAGACTCAAGGGATAAAGGTCGTCCGGCGACTGAGCGGCGGCGGTGCGGTGTTCCACGACCTTGGCAACGTCAATTTCACCTTTATAGAGACCCGCCGCGAGGGAGAAGACACTTCGGATATGTTCCGCCGCTATACAGCCCCCATACTGGAGGCCCTCCGCAGCCTGGGGGTAGAAGCCGCCCTTTCTGGCCGCAACGACCTCACGATAGACGGCCGCAAATTCTCTGGCAACGCCATCTGCGTAGAGAAAAACCGGGTGCTGATGCACGGCACGCTGCTTTTCAGCGCCTCTATGACCAACCTGGCCGGCGCCCTCAAAAACCGCGGCATAAAATACAGCGACAAGGCTGTCAAATCAAACATCAGCCGCGTGACCAACATCTCCAGCCATCTGGGCCGGGAGATGACCTGCGAAGAATTTATGGACTTTCTGGCCGGACATATCGGCAAGGATTACCCGCGCTACAGCTACACCGATGCCGACCAGACTGCCATCGACACTCTGATGCGGGAGAAATATGCCACCGACGGCTGGAACTTTGCCTCCTCGCCCCGCTACACTTTTTCCAGCAGCGCCAAACTCCCCTGCGGCGTGGTGGAAATCACTTTTGACGTGGCGGGCGGGCTCATACACCGGCTCTCCATCACCGGCGACTTCTTTTTCACCAGACCGATAGAGGAATTCTGCGAAAAGCTGAAAGGCTGCCCGCACGACAAAGAAAAAATCGCCGGGCGGATCTGTGAGATCGGCCCCGGCGACTATTTCGGAAATGTCAGCTGTCAAGAGCTGGCCGGTATGTTCTTCTAAAGGCTATTTGTAACGTTTCTCCTTTGCAGAAACTAGTTTCTCCTTAAGAATTCCCACGCACTCTGTGATTGCTTCTTCGAAAGTGTCCGCATTGCGCTCTGCTACAACCTCTGTTCCCGGGATAAGAACCCTTACCAGGGCATTCTTGTTTGCGGGATCGGGAAGTAGCGACAGGGCTACCTCGCAGCCGACTGCATCCTCGTAGAATTTCTCCAGCTTGCTCACTTTGCGGTTAACATAGTCGATCAGCTTCTGATCTGCATCGAACTTGATTGATTGAACCTTGATTTCCATTTCACCTTCGTTTTTTTGCTCTTGGATGAGCGGTTAAATATGTTTGTTTGAGTTGCTCGAACGAGTTGTGCGTATAAACCTGAGTAGCGGCCAGAGACGCGTGCCCGAGCACCTCTTTTATGCTGTTAATGTCGGCTCCGTTGTTCAGCAGGTGGGTCGCCAGCGTGTGCCGCAGCACGTGCGGCGACTTCTTGCCCGAAAAACCTTCTTCCCCCGTGAGTGCCCGGCTGACCACATTGTTCACAAACGCTGGGTACAACTGCTTCCCCTTGTCCGTTACAAAAAACCAGCCATCGGCATCAGCCCCGGTCTCTTCTTTGAGCCTTTTCAAATATAGCAACAATTCTTTACATATCCTATCGGGAACGGGAATTTCTCTGGTTTTATCGCCCTTTCCGGTGACCCGCAGCACCTGCCGTCCGCTGTCAAAATCGCCCACTTTCAGGCCGCAGAGCTCTGCGCGGCGCATTCCCGTGGAATACAGGGTCAGGATTATCATCCTGGTGCGCAGGTCGCCAAACGGCTCTTTGCCGTCTTCGGCTTCCGCCGCCTCGGTGGCAGCCAGATCCTCTTCTTTCTCTATCAAAGCCTCCATACTGGGCTGGGTGTAAAACTGCGGCAGCGGCCGGGCCTCTTTGGGCCGGAAGACCTTCTTCACCGGGTTGGACTCCAGGAATCCTGTCCTGACCAGCCAGTTGCAGAAACTTGACAGAGCCGAAAGGCGCAGGTTCATAGTGCGGGCGCTAAGACCCTCTTCCAATCCCTGCGCTATATAGCCGCGAATCAGAGTAGGCTTCAGGATCTCTTTGAGCTGCACTTCAGACAACTCTCCCTCGGCCTCGGGGCAGGCAAAAGAGCAAAAGCCTTCTATGGCACTGCGATACAACTCTACAGTGCGGGCAGAATAGCGCCTTTGGACGCGGATATACTCCAAAAACTTCTCTTTCACAACTTGCAAGGTAACAAAAATTTGGCGATCAGAAAAACTTGCTTATCTTTGCAGTCCCTAAAAAAAGGAGGTGTAGCAAATTATGATTATCGTACAGATTAAAGAAGGTGAAAACATCGAGAAAGCTCTGAAGAAATTCAAACGCAAATTCGAAAAGACCGGTATCGTACGCGAGCTCCGCGGCCGCCGCGAGTTCAGGAAGCCGTCTGTCATCCGCCGCGAGCAGAAGAACAAGGCTATCTACGTTCAGCATTTGCGCCTCGAAGAGGAGTAAAATCCCGCACAAATACTATATATACCTGCGGGTCGGACCACGTGTCCGGCCTGTTTTTTTTGTATATATTTGCACCCGCAATGACACTTAAGGAATATATCAAGCTTGAAACTTCCGGATGGAAGTGGTACGAATTATTATATCTGGCCGTATGCACGCTGGCCATCCTTATTCCGTCCATCATCACCGGAGACAGTCTGATGGCAATAATCAGCGCTACCTGCGGCGCCATTTCGGTGGTGCTCACCGGCAAAGGCAAGCTGGGCACCTACATTTTTGGCGGAATCCAGTGCGCCCTGTACGCAATAATTTCCTATAAGGCAACTTACTACGGCGAAACGGCGCTCAACGTGCTGTATCTGCTGCCCCTCGAGTTCGTAGGGTTTATGCAGTGGAAAAAGAATATGAACAGCGAGAATGCCGAGGTCGTGAAGCTCAAAATGACCTGGCGGCAGCGTATCTTCTGGACGCTGATTCTGGCTGCCGGCACCATAATCCTGGGCCTTATCCTCAAGCGTTTCAACGATGCTATGCCCTTTATGGACGCCTTTACCACAGTCGGCACAATGATAGCCTTTGTGCTCACCGTGAAGCGCTACAGCGAGAACTGGTGGATATGGATTGCCATTAATGTCGCCACTGTGATAATGTGGGTCGGCAATGTGTTGGAGGGCGGAGAAAACGCCAGCGTCGCCACACTGCTTATGTGGAGCGTCTATCTGGTGAATTCTGTGATAATGCTGATCCGTTGGATGCGCGAGGCTAACCGCAACTCCTAGATTTCCCTGTTCAGGGCCTCCCAGATCATATCTTTCAGGTGCATCAGGCCGTCGCCTGTGACGGCGCTGATAAAGGTGTGCGGCACATCTTTGGGCAGGGTCTTTTCTATATCGGCGCGTAGTTCGTCGTCCAGAAGGTCGTTTTTGGTGACCACCAGTATGCGGTCCTTGTCCAGCAGTTCGGGATTGTAGAGCCGGAGTTCATTCAGCAGAATCCCGTAGGTTGCGGCCACGTCGTCGCTGTCGGCAGCAACCATAAACAGCAGCATAGAGTTCCGCTCTATATGACGCAGGAACCTCAGGCCCAGCCCCTTGCCCTCGTGTGCGCCCTCTATGATGCCGGGGATGTCGGCAATCACAAACGAGCGGTTGTCGCGGTAGCTCACAATGCCCAGACTGGGTTCCAGGGTGGTGAATGCATAGTCGGCAATCTTGGGGTGGGCGGCGCTGAGTGCGGACACCAGGGTCGATTTGCCGGCATTGGGGAAACCCACCAGCCCGACATCGGCCATAATCTTGAGCTCCATAACCACCCAGCCCTCTTCGCCGGGCTCGCCGGGCTGGGCATAGCGGGGCGTCTGGTTGGTGGCGCTTTTGAAATTGTTGTTGCCCAGACCGCCGCGGCCGCCGCGCCTCAGGATAACCTGCTGCCCGTCTTCGGTGACTTCGCACAGCAACTCGCCCGTTTCTGCATCGCGGGCCACGGTGCCCAGCGGCACCTCCAGGACTATGTCCTTGCCGTCGGCACCGGTGCGGAGACCTCCGCTGCCGGCAGCGCCGTTGTCGGCTTTGATATGCTTCTTGTACTTGAGGTGGATCAGGGTCCACATCTGGGTGTTGCCGCGCAGGATGATATGGCCGCCACGGCCGCCGTCACCGCCGTCCGGGCCACCCTTGGGCACATATTTTTCCCTGCGGAGGTGCATACTCCCCGCCCCTCCCGCGCCCGAAGCACAGAAGATTTTCACATAGTCTATGAAGTTGGAATCTGCCATAACAATGCGAAGATACTGATAATTTTTGATTACTCCGCATAGAGGAGATAGGGTCGCCGCTGCTCTTTGAAACGGGCCACATCACCGGCCCAGCGGGCTTCTATTTCCTCTGCCGAAGCACCGCCCAGAATCATCTCGCGGGGATACGGAACGCCTATCAGGAGTTCAAAATGATTGCCGTCGAAAAAGAATGTGCTGTCGGCCGGATAGTGGCGGAAAGCGTCAACCACGTATTCCAGATTCACCTGCTCGTCCCATATCTGCTGCAGCGGCTTGCCTCGCAGATCCATTCCGTAGCAAAGCCTGTCCTGATAGCGGGGATGCTTGGCGCCGGGGATGCTGCGCGGGGTGAAACTGAATCCGCGGTCGTCCATCTCCGGGTGGCCGTAAATCTCAAAGGGGAACTGCGTGCCGCGGCCGGTGGTCACCTGGGTCCCCTCAAAGAAGCAGGTAGAGGAGTAGAGATATACCTGCCTCATATTCTTAATGTTAGGTGAAGGAGGAAGCACCAGGGTAATGTGCCTGGAGTGGGTATAGTTCAGGCAGGGCACCACCGTAAGGTCGCATTTGAGGCCGCTGCTAAGCCACCCCTCCCCGTTCATCATCAGGGCCAGTTCGCCCAGCGTCATTCCGTGCACCATAGCCACCGGCAGAGAACCTATGCCAGAGGCATACTGCATATCCAGTATGGGGCCGTCCAGGTAAAAACCGTTGGGATTGGGCCGGTCCAGAATAATAACCTTCTTGCCATAAAGGGCGCAGGCATCCATCAGGTGCTGCATTGTGATATAATAGGTGTAGTACCTCAACCCTACATCCTGGATGTCCACCACCAGCACATCAAACTTGCCCATATCGCCTGCGGAGGGCATAAAAGAGCCCTCTGAATATAACGACAGGATGGGGACGCCTGTGATCGGATCAACCTCCGATGCAACCATTTCTCCCGCATCGGCTATGCCGCGAAAGCCGTGCTCCGGAGAGAAAATGGCGCACAGGTTTACCCCCTTGTCAAGCAATACATCCACAATATGGGGCCCGTAGGTTACCGGAAGCGTGGTGTCGGAAGGCTGCCCGAATGGTATGCCGACACTCTGTGCGGTGACCTCCTGCCCCCCTTCAAGGCACCAGTTATAGACCTTGTCGCCCACTATGCCGCTCTGGTTGCTGAGGATGGCCACCCGCTGCCCCTCCAGCAGGGGAAGGTATTCGCTAAAGCGTTCGTCACCTAAAATGACACGATTGTCAGTTTTACAGGATACGGCGCAGGAGAATATAACTAGCAGAATCAGAAGCCGTTTCATAGTATTTGCAAATATACAAACATTCATTATTTCGAAAAAGGCATTATATTTGTAACATAATACGCCAGAAACTTTTTAAACCTATAATAATAACTAGAGAAAAATGAAAAAAGTATTTGCAATTGCAGCAGCTTTGATGATGCTTGCAACCGCTGCCAACGCTCAGAGCTTTGGCGCAGGTTATGTTCAGTCAACCGCTAACTCAGCTTCCTCCAACGGTTTCTATGCCGGTTTCGGTTATAGCGCAGAGATTATGCCCGGCCTGAATCTGAATCCCGGTCTTTACTATGAGCTCCTCACCTCTTCTACAGGTGCAAGCCTTGGTTCCTGGGCTTCTTACAGCGGCAAGACCACAGAGCATTATGTAAATGTTCCTCTGCATCTCAGCTATGGTATCAAATTCGCTCCTAACTTCAAAGTATTTGCTTACGGCGGCCCCACTGCCAATGTCGGCATTGCTTCTTCCACCAAGGTTTCCGGCAGCGTTCTTGGCATCGGCGGTTCTGACACCATCGACAACTACAAAGACACCAACTACAGCCGATTTGACATTATGCTTGGCGCTGGTGCTGGTGTAGAGGTTATGAAGAAATTCCGCGTAACCGTTGGTTACGACTGGGGTATGCTCGACCGTTTCACCGACGATGACCTCACCCTGAAGCGCAACCGCCTCACTGCAGGTGCAGCATTCATTTTCTAAAGTAATCTTTGGAATAACACAAAAACGGCTCCCAAAGTGGGAGCCGTTTTTTATTTGCTTTCCAGCAACCGCTCGGCGCCTGAGATATATTCTCCCAGCGCATCGGCCATCAGCAGTATGTTGGTGGCCACGCTGCGCACCTTCTCGTTGCCGAAATTCTCTTTAAGTGAATACCAGGTGGTGTCGGTATCTTCTATCTTGTCCACAAAGGCGATGCCCGGGAAGCGGGCAATCAGGTTGTTGCGGAAAGACTCAGTACAGTTGTCACAAAGCGCCTTGACTTCATTTTCAAGGGCTATTTCGGTCTCGCGGGCGCGGGATTCGGCATAGACTGATGTAAAATCGGTGTAGAGTTCCGACTGGTTTATGGAGACGTTGTCGCCGTCTTCGTTTATCAGCCAGCAGTGGTTCACATCGTCTTCGTTACGCTTGATGGCCAGGTCATTTAGCTTGCCGAAACGCACGCCATAAAGGGTAAGGTTGCCGCCCGGATCCACGGCATATTTGATTTTGGTCATATCCAGGCCGACGGAGGCCTTGACATAATATTTGCCTATGTAGAGCACCTTTTTCTTGCCTGGATGCAGCCGCTCGTTGACCCAGGTGGAGATGCGGTCTATCATCACCTTCTTGTCGGGCAGCTTGTAGTAGGGGTCGTCCAGGAAGCGCTCCAAGGGCTCTTCCTTCACAATGTAACCCGTCTTGTCGTAGGTCATAGTCTCTACCTTGAAGGTGAGCTGGACGTCGCTGGGGGCGCCGGCCGTCTGGCTCCAGGTGTCTATGCGGCTCTCAAGGTCACGGTTGCGGTTTTCCAGGGCAGAAAGCCTCTCACGCAGCTGCCTCTCTTCCTTTTCTTTCGCCAGCAGCTCATCCACTTGCTTGCTCATTTCGTTCTGAATCAAGGTATTCAGGGGCCTTATGGCAAACAGCATCAGTATCAGGGTGATGGCGTTGGAAAGCACCACCGCCAGCGGCGCTGCCACGCGGGGGAAAAACATAAACGCCGCCACGTTAACTATTACCAGCACCAGGCAGAGGATTGCTATTGCATAGCTCCCCGCCACTTTTTTCTTGTCAAGCGCAGATTTTACCGTCTTGTTTATAAATAGTCCCATATCGGTATCTTCGGTTTTATTACAAAGGTAGCATTTTTATGACTCGGAAGGCTTACTGCAGTTTCTTTGACAGGCGCTCTTTCTGGATATGGCTCGGCATCTCGGGCGAGAATGACATCAACTCGTTCACTATGCCATCCACGCTGTCGTGGATGCTGAGCAGCAGATCTTTGTAAAAGCCGCTCTCCATAAGGCTGTGCAAAAACGGATACAGCGGCACCGTCTTTGTCCAGAATTCCTTGCCGAAGAAGACTATGGGGCTGGAAACGTCGCAGCTCTTATAGTGGTCCTGGGCCGCCTCCTGAAAGACCTCCTGCAGCGTGCCGGCGGAGCCCGGCGAGAAAATGATGCCGCCCACGGCTATGGTCAGGATATTGTCTTCGCGGATACTGTTGTCAAAATACTTTGCTATGTGGGTCGCAAACGGGGTCGGCGGCTCGTGTCCGTAGAGCCAGGTGGGTATGCCCAGGCTCTTGTAGCGCTCCTGTGGGAAACGCTCCATCACGCGGAAGGCCGTGGACAGCCAGCCCTTATCGGCAAAAGTATCGGCGGCGCGGAGCATTTCCAAGGCATCGTCCAGCTCTGCAGTGCTGCGGCCGGCCATCCACGCCCCGAAATGGGTCGCTTCCATAGCGCCGGGCCCGCCGCCGGAGACCATAAGCTTGCCGCGTTCTGTGAGGGCCTTGCTCACCAGTGCGACCTTGCGGAAGGAGGGGTCGCTGCGGCGCATCGCGTGGCCGCCCATCACCCCCACCACATCGGCCGGCGCCCAGTCTTCCAGAAAAGAAAAGAGAGCCGTGCTGATAGAATGGTCGTGCAGGGTGCGCGGCAGTGTCACAGCCAGGGCCCGGCTGCGCTTACCATCCTTAAGCACATCGGCGTATATGCGTGCGTCATAGCACTTTGCATAAGAAGATTCGTCCGCCGGATCAAAGGCATCGTAGAGGTCGTGCGCGCTATACAGGCAGCGCCTTATCTGGTAATTTTCCATTGCGACAACAGTTTCTTCTACAAAATTACCAAATATTCAGATAATAAAAACCGCCGGAGGCGGGAAGCTTCCGGCGGTTAGAAAATACGTCAATTATGTTTACGGGGCAGGAACCACGTAGGGTTCAACTCTCAGCCTATTTCTAAAGGTGCTATGCTGATAGTTGAAATCCAACTGTGATCCTGAAACCGTTAAGGTCCCTTTGAAGTGGGCAACCATACCGGTGCTGGAAACAGCCTGGAAGTCAAATGTAGGGGTGCCGCCGGAGAAGGTTATGGAACCGCCGTTTATGTGGAATACAGTACCTGTATAAGAATTCGTCACGTATCCGCGGGCAGCATCAGCGAAGTAACCGTGAAGAAGCTGCTTGGCATCTTTATCATACGTGTCGGAATATGTATATGTTCCATCCGGCATAGTTCCTCTCCAATACCTGGGGGTAGTACCTAGTTCATCCCGGTAATTGGCCGATATTGTACCGGCTGTAGGGGTAAGGGCTTCTGAACCAAGATTAATCAAAAAGTTCATATAATAAGTGCCGTCATTGGCCATAGTCCATCCAGCCGTAATAAGATGCCCTCCGTCACCAAACTTATCGCCAAAATACTGACCGGCAAACATTGAATTGAAACCGCCGTTTACAATGACAGGATTTTCAATATCAGGTGCAACTACCACGCCCATATCTCCAAGAGCCCCGCATGGCACATCGGTAACGGTAGCCACAAACGGAATATCCTCCGGCGAGCCCTCGGCAGGGGTACGGACTATTGTCATATTGAACTTAAATGTATAGAGCCCGTCGTCCTGCTTTGAGATTTCAAGGGTGTTGACCCCTTCTTTTACTGTATATGTGGCATCGCCCCAATTCTCCATGCGGTTTTCGCAACCAGTCATTTGGAAAGTACCTGCAGCTGCATTAAGAATACCATTACTATAACTGAGGTTAGGGTCATTCTCCGGAACAGCGTGGGTGAACGTGCCGGTAGGCAAATAGCCGTCACTCTCTGCAGAATAGAGGCTGAAACTCATATATGAGAGGTAACGATCAACACCAGGAGCAGGTGTGCTGAACTGAACGCCCAGGACGGTCTCATAGGCCTTGGTTGTGAAATAGGTATAATACTGACCCCTGGTTTTTGCCTCGTATACCCTCATACCGAAGGAGCCATCGGTTGCCACAAGTTCGCCGTTGTATTTATAGAAATGGGTCGCGCCAAGAATATCGGTAAATTCTGCAGCGATTGAATAAATGCCGCCTTCTTCGGCAACAGTGACTGTACCGCCCATAATTTCCATATCCTTGCCTACGATATTCACGGTAGTGTAATATTTTTCGTTAAGATCGGTAGACTGCACCGAGAATGTGTTAGGAGCATAGGTGCCCTGCTCGTCCATAGTGTAAGTGCCTGCAGGAACCTTGGTAACATCCTCTATTGCAGGATCCACGTTGAGAGCCAGGGTCACTATACCCTCCTGAGTCTCGAACCTGATGCCGAACTGGGCAAATTCGGTCCAGCCAGCTGCACTGTTATACATATTCTGTTTGTTGCCCAGAAACTCTGCGGTAGCACTGGTAGCTGATGCATACTGGGAAGCCTGCACAACCCTGTAGGTCTGAAGGCTGTTGCCTGCGAATACGGTAAATACACCCACGCGGGCATCAATATCTGCATTCTCTGTGGCGTGAAGCACGATTTTTCCGTCCACGGGAGCTGCCTTGGTCCTGGTGACAGTGAGCCAGTCACCATCCACTATGGCAACCTCAGGAGTCAGGTTGGAGTTGAAATCGACGGTAATGTCCTGCTCGGCGTAGTCGATACCAAGGGCCACGGTGGTGTTGAACACCTCTACCGGAGACTGAACCACAGTGAACACGGTGTTTTTGGAAGTACCGTTGTGAGTAGTGCTCAATGTGACACGGCCGGTACGGGCGTCAAAACCTTCGTTTTTGGCAACTGTCATATTCACAGTGCTGGATCCGGCGCTGCCGGAAGCCTTGTCAAAAGCAATCCAGTCAGCATCGCTGGCAATAATCCAGGCATCTTCTGTGGTGAAGCTCATGGGCTGAACTACGCCGGCATTGGAAGCCTGAATAGAAGTTGCGTTGAGTGTGAGCAGATCCACGATCTTCTCAACCTCTACCGGGACCTCTACCGGGACCTCTACGGTCTTGGTGCAGGCAGCCAATGCTACGACTGCTGCAATAAGAAGTAATGTTTTTTTCATAACTGTTTAAAATAGGTTGTTAGTATAATTATGTTCGTCATTTGGTGTCAAGTGCAGTATCTGCAAGGTGGATCAGGAAGTCCAAACGGCCTCGCACATTGGCATCCGTGGCACGCGAGCGCCCGCTGCGTAGCATTGTGCGAACCTTCTCCAGATGCTGTTTGCAGAGTATATCCAGTTCTTCAAGATAGGCCGTGGGCACCCCGGGCATCGGGGTGAACAAATCTTCCGATGCTTCTCCGGCCACTCCGGTGCGGAGCGGGTCGGCGTGAAGCTCGTAGTTGGCCTTGAGAACAGGAGACGAAGCTATAAGGGCCTGAAACATATAAATAGCCAGACTCTGGTCTTCCTGCGCATCGAGGCGACCGCTAACGGCATTCTTGAACAATTCGTTCTCTAAGTCGGTGAGATATTCGTCGGGGGTATAGTCACTGCCGGCCTCCTTCCAGGCGAAGAAGACATTGTTGATGCGGCTACGTGCACCCGTCACCGTACTTGAGTTGAGAGCGGCCATATCGTTTGAGCTGCGGACCGCTCCGGCGGTATGGAGAAGTTCGCGGTCGGCCTCTATCCAATCCCGGTCGCGCCAGCTCGAGAAGATGGTCTTGAGATACTCTTTCTGAGTCTTTTTGTCCACGGGGGTGAATTTGGCGGTCCCGCTGCCCACCGGGTTGGTGGTCACGCCGCCCAGACGGGCTGCAAGCAACTGTATCGCATCGCTGTGGCCCAGCCAGAGCCACTCGTAGAAGAGATATCTCTCTGACGAATTCTCAAGGCGGGGGTCGTTAAGCCACTCCATGGCATTCTTTGCTACATATTTCAAGGTGGACATCCTGGCGGTATATTCCGCCATCGGGTCGTTGCCCAAGTCGCCGCTGCGGGCACGGATGTCGCGGGCCATCATACCACTCCCCTGCTCGGGCAGATAAAGGTATTCCGGATCGCCTTCGTGAGAATCTGCCAGGGCTTTGAGGGCTGCGGCATCTTCACCTTCCGGGAATATTTTGTAAAGCCATTCAATGGCGTATTTATCGTAGGTTCCAATCTGATTGGAGACTGTAGGTACACCGGCACGGCGGTCGCCCGGGCACGCCAGTGTGTTGAACATCGCCCCTTGATCCATTACGGAGGCGGTAATGCCGTGGGTGGCGGTAAAGGCCGCGTCGCGAAGTTGCTCCGGGCTGTAGGCCGCACTGCCGGCCAGATTGTCGGAAAGGCCCAGCACATTGCCAAAGGAGCGCATCACCCCGGCACAAAGAATCTCGCACAACGCCGATTCACTGGGGAAGAGGGTTCTGAATCGTGGGTCGGCCTCGCTTATCTTGAAGGCATACTGACGCCACATCTGGGTTAAATAGCCCTGCGGGACGGTGATGGTAGCACCCAGCACACCGCCGGTGAGGCCGCTGCCCAAAGTGCTGCTGCGCAGCAGATTGACATCGCAGTTAGTAGGAACCACCTTGCAGATGAAGGGATTGTCGGCGCAGAATGCCGAATCGGCGGGATAAGGCACCGCCCTTATCACATCGCCCAGCCCCGCCTGGCGGAAACCGGCGTTCCATGCCTCCAGGCCACGGCGGATAGCGGCGCGGCGGGTAGCGGGGAACAATGTATCTATATAAACAGTTATATGGTCGCCGGGGGCTATATTCCAGCGGATAGCATCGTAGTTGGTTTTGACACCCTTCTCGGAAGAGAATGTGTGATAGCTCTGACGACGCACGCCCACGCGGGGATCTGCATTTCGGACAAGAATCTCCCGGTCGGGTACCAGCGAGAGCATCGTGACAAAGGTTCCGGAGATTCTGGCCTTGCTGCCGTTGCCGGAAACGCTGTTGCGGTTATAGGTTCCGTCATCGCCCTCTATGGTCAGTTCCCTCTTTACTCCCAGATGGCTCCTGCCATAGCGGACAGGAGCGCTTTTGAGGGAAAGTTCGCTCTTTACTGCAGGTTTTATAAGACCTTTGCTGTCGCCGTACAGCAGTGCCTTCACATCTATCACATCCTTGTTGGAAGGATCGAAAAGCCGGGTGGCCTTGACCACCATCGCCGTGGTATCGGCATTGCGCATCTGGATAGGGAAAGCATAGCGGATTGCATCGGCTGCGGCTGCGCGCAGGCTGGCACGCTCCAGCGAGTCTGCCGACTCCGGCAGGCGCTTTGGCTCAAAGAGCACCAGCAGCGAATCGGTACGGCCAATCTGGAATACCTTGGAAGTGGAGACCTGCTGCCCCACCTCAACCCAAGGGTCGGAACTGTCCTTGAGGACAGTGGAAAGTATCAATTTGCGGCCGACCAGGCTGTCGGGAATCTCCAGCCAGACGTCGGTGCCGTCGGTATATAGTTTAAGATAGCCGGTCTCCTTCTTGAGCCCTTTCTTCTTGACGAACTTTTCGTACTGGGTGGGCTTTTTGGCGGTATCGGGGGCCGGTGCGGGTGCGGCGGTACGGTGGGGGCGCCTGCCATATGGCCTCCTGAAGGCCTGAGCAGAAAGATCCTGAGACAGCATCGCCGCCACAAGGGCAATCATCACAATCGCGAATGTTATTCTCCGTCTCATACTGCGCTATTTAAGAGAATATGATATTGTACCCATGAGCAGTTCATAGTGGGCTTTGTCGGTGGCATTAGCTCCCGACTTGGCCGCCTTCATCGCATCGTAGGCCTTCATCAGCTGGCCATACATCACTGCCTGGGTCACGTCGCCCACAGCCATAGTCCAGCGCGGCAACCATTCAAAGCCGCTCACCGGATCGTAGACGAATTCTCCTTCCGAACAGGGGTCGCTGCCGCTGCAAAGACCGCAGACGTGCATTTCGTGGGAATGGTGCTCCGCGGGCTGCGAGGCCGCAATTCTTTGAGCCGACGAGTGCGGAGTCTTGAACTGCCCGCCCTCCATCATGGTTTCTACATACTGTTTCTGCACGAAGCGCTGCTTTTCGGTGAGCCTGCGCCCCTGCTTGGTAGGCTTGAAGGCGAAGTCGAAAATAGCGTCAAACGCGTCGGCAGATGAGTATTCCTTGGTATCCACCCCGTCGCTGCGGCTCGCGCTGAAAGGTGTAGTGAAGATGTACCTCAGCATAGCCTCTTCCAGCGACCTGGAGGGGTGTCCGATCATTGGCAGGCGGCCGATAACAGCCGGGTCGTCCAGCCACTCGGTGTCGTCGAACATCTTCAGTAGATAATCCATGCAGGCGCGCTGCTTCTCGCGCGGCACGTTCACGAAAGGCTTGTTGCCGTCGCCTGCAAGCACTTCGTCGCGGTAGATGCCGCCGACATAGTTGCGCACGTGAAGGAAGTAGCGGAAATACTGGTTCAGTATGGTGCTGTAGAGATCCATCCTGATTTCGTAGTCAGGGTCGGACTCGTCTCTTATCCAGTCCAGATATTTTGGAAGGATATATTTCAGGTTGGATACGCCGTATTTGGAGGAGGCTATAACGTCGTCGCCCAAATCTTCGGTCTGGTTGCGCGGGTCGAAGAACATACCCCCTTCGCCGTTGACCTGCTGCTTGCCGTAGCGGTAGAACGGGGCGACTTTCAGGGAATCGGTAATCCAGCCGGTAGTGATGCGCGCCTCGTCTTCAAAAGAGGCGGCATCGAACACGGGGGTATAGCCCCAGCGGATGGCCCAATAATCATTTACGCCGAACAGCGGCGGAGTGAGTTTCACGCCCCGCTGCAAATCGCCAGGCTGCGCCACATAGTTGAAGCGGGCGTAGTCCATAATCGAAGTGGTGGTGCCGTTCTTCTGGGTGAATTCAGCATCGCGAAGCATCTCGGTGGGAATCACGTAAGAGGCGCTCATATTGTGCATAAGGCCCAGCGTGTGCCCCACTTCGTGGCGGATGACATACATCAGGGCGTCGCCCAGCTTCTCGCGGGGGATGTCGGCGGTGCGCACGTCGCTGTCGGTCTGGGCGGTCTGGGCAAACATCCAGTTGGATATGAGCTTGATGACATCGTGATAGACATATACCGAAGCGTTAATAATCTCGCCGCTGCGGGGGTCGACCCAGGAGGGACCCATGGCATTCTTGATGCCGATGGGGGCATAGCGGATGCAGCTGTAGCGGATGTTGTCGGGGTCAAAGGTAGGGTCGTCTTCGGGGAACGGGAGTGCCCGGACGGCGTTCTTGAAGCCGATATTCTCGAACACCACGTTCCACGCCTCCACGGCTTGGGTGACATAGGGTTTCCACCACTCGGGGAAGTCGCTGTCGATATAGAAGGTGATAGGCTTCACGGGCTCCACCTTCTCACCGCGGCGATATGTCAGCGTATCGGACGGCTCCAGCCGCCACCGGTTCACGAAATACTCATCCCGCGACCCTTCGCTGCCGCTCCCCATCCGGTTGCGGCCGGTAAAGAAGAAATTGATGCGGGGGTCGGCCTTGCGGGGATGATATATCTCCTCTGGCAGGAGCAATATAGAGCGGGTCACCAGCGCGGTAAAGGCCTTGTCCTTCACCAATTCCTTGCCGGTATAGGCATTGGAGAGAGAGTATGTATAGCTCATACTGCTGGTCACCGAAAGGTTGTCGCTGAAAGATTTCACGCCCTCGATATAAGAGAGGTCCTTCTTGTAGTTCTGGCTGCGCTTATAAGCGGAGTAGTTGTTCAGATTCAGCAGCGGCCGCATCTGCTCGTCGTCGCCCAGGAACCAGTCGGTGACATCTATCACCGAATAACCCTCCGGCGAAGTGGCGGCAATCTTGAATTTGTGCGTCACGGCACCTATATTGCTCTTTGACAGGGCCCGGGTGATGTTGGCCTCGGGCGAAGCGATATCAAAGTTGACGCTGCGCACCAGGATACAGCTGTCGGCCATAGTAAAGGCAAAAGGTATCAGGTCGTCCTTGCTGCCCACCACGCCGTTAGCATTGTCGCTGGTAGCCTTCACGGTGGAACCCATTATGAAAGTGCGCCCCAGCAGACTGTCGGGAATCTCAAAATAGACCTTGCCTTTAGTGAAATGCACGTTCAGAAGCCCCCGCACAAGGCTGTCGCCCTTGTCAAAGAGCTTTTCGTATTTCGGATTCTTCTTGGCGGTGGTATCCGCCTTGGCTTCGGCCGCGGCCTTTTTCTTGCCGAAAGGCCAGATGCCGGCCGATGCGGGCGATGGCGCGCACAAAAGCAGAATCAGCGCGGCTGCAAGCAGTAATATGTTGGATTTTCTCATAAAGATCTATCTGAATGTGGGACAGATGGCGGTAATCTCTCCAAAGCCACCGTAGGTGCCGTTGTTCTTGGAGGTGAAAAGGCCGGTGGACACATTGAACGGGCGCAGGTAAATCTTGCCCTCGCCGGTCTTGTCGTTATAGGTGGTAATTATCATCTGCAGGCGGTGGGTATCCAGAGGGAACGCATAGTCGCCCGGGAATATCTGGCGGGTGCCGTACCAAGCCTGCTTGTATTGTCTGATGGAGGTTATCTTTTCGTCCGGGGAATCGGGAGCCCAGTTGACCTTGCGGTTGCTTACGCGGCCGGCGGCAAGAATGGTGACATACAGCGCATCGGGTGTGGTGTAATACATCAGGTCACAATTGTCGCAGAAAGCCACATCAATAATCTTGTCCATATCGGCGCCGTTCAGCTGAAAAACCTCAACAGAAGCGGTGACATTCAGAGTGTTTACCATACAGGCCCTGTAAACCCCGGAAGGGTCCTTGAGCAAAAAGCCCAGAACCTGGTCGCGGGAACAACCGCTCCCCAGGCTGACACACCCCTTGGACTGGAAACCCAGTTCGCAGTTGAGAACGCTGAAAGCCGTCTGGGTAAGGTTCCAGCCCAGAATAGTGTAAAAATTGCCGTCGGCTTCGTCAAACACAGCCATATTGCCTCCCTGCTGCAGGGGGCCATAGGCTATATTATTCGGGTGGAATATGTTTTCCGGAGCTACTCCAAAGCTCAGTTTTGAATACTGTCGGTCTATATGGCACATCATACCGTAGGCCCTGCCGCCGATAATCGCCACATTGGAATAAGCGGCAAAGTTGAAGATGGCTGTGGTGGCGAAATCTTCCTGATAATTGGAGTAGAACAGCGGCGCATCAGATTCGGTCAAAACGAAAGTCAGCTGGTCCAGAGCGTGGATATGTGAATCGGTCCCCACAAGGAAACGGGTTTCGCCCCACACTCCCGCGCCGCCGGCATCGGTATCGGTCATATCGCACACTACATTGACCCTCTCTTCAAGAGTATAGCCATTAGCCAGCGAGAACAGGTTTCTGGTATAGACCGGTTCGTCGGAGGCAAAGCCGTAGGTGACATATTTGTTGGCGAGAAGGTCAAACTCGCTGCTGGCCCCGCCGTCGCGGGTATGCGCCACCAGCAGCCCTTCGCCCAGCGAACTGGCCACATAAAGCTTGCACGGGGCTATCTTCTTAAGGCCGGTGGTGAGGTCTGTCACGTCCAGGCGGATGATATACGGTTCGCTGGCAGGCCTGTTGGAAACCTTATAATCCAGAACGG
>JAEEGI010001431.1_pt1 | contig 59540 bp, 52 predicted proteins | sample 8958751 | NCBI WGS metagenome assembly JAEEGI01 (sample SAMN16246545, study PRJNA631951) | gut metagenome | biome: gut microbiome; feature: rumen; material: KS-attached | host: Bos | place: Iran: Karaj | collected 2018-10
TATAAACATACATTCTGCTCCAGAGTTAATTGCTTCTTCTTTAGTCATTTCTTGTTTAGTAACTACTAAATCTTCATTTATCCATTTATTAACTAAATCTTCAGTAGTTTTTATTTCTTCATCAGTTAATTTATGATCACAGTTAAAGTCAAATCTCATTCTTTCTTCATTAATATTTGATCCTCTTTGATGAACATCCTTTGAAACAGTAATTTTAAGGGCTGCATTAAGTAAATGTGTTGCAGTATGATATCTTGTTTCAATTTCACTATTACCTGCTAAACCACCCTTAAATTTGCCTTCAGAATTAGTTCTAGATAATTCTTGATGTGCTTTAAATTTAGCTTTAAATCCCTCTAAATCTACTTTAATACCCTTTTCTTCTGCTAATTCCATAGTAAGTTCTATTGGGAATCCAAAAGTATCATATAAATGGAATGCAGTATCTGCATCTATATCAGTATTTGATACTTTTTCAAATTCTTTTAGACCTTTTTCTAATGTTCTATTAAACTTAATCTTTTCATTAGTAAGAACTTCAAATACTACTTCTTTATTCTTATCTAATTCTTCATAATAAGATTTATATTTATCTATAATTAATTTAGCAAGTTGTATATCAAAATCACTATTAACATCAATATCTAACTTCTTAGCATATCTAATCATTCTTCTTATTAATCTTCTTAAAATATATCCTTGATCTTTATTACTTGGTTTAATACCTGCATTATCTGCACTTATAAATGTAGCAGTTCTAATATGATCTGCAATTATTCTAAATGCTTTTTCATTTCCTTCATATGGTTTACCAGATATTTCTTCAATTTTCTTAATTACATCTATCCATAGTGATGAAGTATAGTTATCAGTTTTACCTTCTAAAACTGCTACTACTCTTTCAACACCCATACCTGTATCTATATTCTTTTTAGGAAGATAAGTAATATTACCATCTTTATCTCTATTAAATTCCATGAATACATTATTCCAGATTTCTACCCATCTTTCATCTTCAGTATCAAATATTTCAGGCACTTCTTCATCTGATCTAAAATAGAATATTTCAGTATCTGTTCCACATGGGCCAGTATCTCCAGCAGCCCAGAAATTATCTTCTACTGTTGATGCTATATGTCCTTCACTTATACCTAAATTAAGCCATAAATCATGTGCTTCTTTATCAAATGGAACCTTATCATCTCCACCAAATACAGTAACACCTAATCTATTAACAGGTATTTCTAATACTTTAGTTAAAAATTCAAAACTCCAAGTTATACTTTCTTTCTTAAAATATGCACCTAAAGACCAGTTACCAAGCATTTCAAAGAATGTATGATGTGTTTTATCTCCTACTTCATCAAGATCTGTTGTTCTCATACATTTTTGATAATCACAAAGCATATCTCCAAGTGGATGTTTTTGCCCCATTAAATAAGGAATTAATGGTTGCATACCTGCAGTATTAAATAATACTGAAGGATCATTTTCAGGTACTATTGGAGCACTTGGGATTTGTACATGTCCTTTACTTACAAAAAATTCTATATATTTATCTTTTAAATTCATTATTCTTCACCTACTATCTTTAATATTTCATCTACTGATTCTTCTAAAGTGTTCTTTCCATTGTCTATATAATGTTGTTCTGGAGTTCTTTTTAATGCTCCTATTGTGTTTCTATTCATATCGTTATAATCTCTTTCTTCAAGATTTTTCTTTACTTCTTCTAAAGTACATTCGATACCTTTTTCTAAATTTTGTTTATATCTTCTTTCTGCTCTAATATCAACAGAAGCATCTATATAAAATTTATATTTAGCATCTGGGAATATATGAGTAGTTATATCCCTACCCTCCATAACAACATCTGATTTAGTTGCCATTTCTCTTTGCTTTTCTCTCATAACTAATCTAAGTGGAACTATATTAGCAACTTTAGGTACTCTGTTATTTATTTCTTCTGTTCTTATTTCAGTTGATACATCTCTCCCATCTAAATAAACTTTACCATCATTAGTCAATCTAATATCCATATTCTTTAAAAGATCCACAATTTTATCTTCTTCATCAAGACTAATGTTATCTTCTAATGATTTTAATGCTACACATCTATACATAGCACCTGTATCTATATATGTGTAGTTAAGTCTTCTAGCTACTTCTTTAGCTATAGTCCCTTTTCCTGAACCTGATGTTCCATCAATTGCAATAATATTATGCATAATTCCTCCTAAAACAAAACAAAAGGATAGTACACTAAGGAGCCATAATGGCGGTACCATCCTTTATTTAACTTAATTCAATAACGGTTTTAACCGGTGATTTCTCACATCTAGAATGGTAGCTTTCAATAATTTATTTATCTTAGTATTTCACCATCACTAAGTCTCTATAATAAATATAATTATTTACTCTTCATTCTTTTGATTTTTACTAAACATCTGTGTTATTTTAAATTTATCATTTAAGAATAACCATATAGTTTTAATTATTGCAGTAAGCGGTGTTGCAATAACCATACCAATTATACCAAAGAAATGTCCAAATATCAATAATCCTAAAATAATTGTTACTGGATGTAATTTCATTGTCTTACTCATTACAATTGGATGTAATATATAACTTTCAATTAATTGAATTGCAATTACTACAACTGTAATAATTATTCCTAATCTATAATCTGTAGCAAATGCTACTGCTATTATAGGAATACCACCAATATATGGTCCAACATATGGAATAATATTAGTTATAGCATTCCATAATGCAAAGAATACTGCTGCTTTTAAACCAGATATTCCAAAACAAATAGCAGATACTGCAAATACAAGTATTGCAATTAAACCTGTACCTTTAACAAATGAGAATATTTGTTCAGAAATATCTTTAAATAAAGCATGTGTACTTGCTCTATATTTCTTAGGAATAAATATATATAAGAATTCTGATGCTCTATCAAAATCTAGGCATAAATAGAATCCTATAATTAAACTAAGTAATAATGTACCTGTTTTAGATACAAATGATGTCGCTAATGCTAATAATTTTGTTGGCATATTAGAAGTATATGTATTTAATAAACCATTTAGAATATTATTTACATTTAATGTATTAGTTTCATTTAATTCACTCATATTTAATTTAGTTAATAACCCATTTATAAATCCATTAACTGAATTAAATACTGTTGGTAGATATTTAATTAATTCATTAACTTCTCTTACTACTAATGGTATTAAATATTGAAGTAATAAATATACTACTAATATAAATATCACAAATATAATTATAGTAGCTGCTAATCTATTTAATTTCCTTTTAGCAGTCATTCTGGTAATTAATGGATTAAGTAAATATGCAATAGTTATTCCTATAAATATTGGAGAAATAACTTTTATAAAACTCCATATAAATTCAAATATTTTCCATTCTTTATTTATTAATGTTAATGCATAAATACCAAGAACTATTAGTAAGATATAAAGTATCTTTAAAATCTTTTTACCAATAGATGCCATTTCATTAACATCATCATAATTAATCTTATCTTTTTTCATAAGAACACCTCATAAGTATTATATCATTTTTTTATTTATTTATTTCATTTTTTATTATATTTTCAAGTGATTTTACAGCACTATCTAGGTTATCATTTATTATTTTATAATCGTAAAAAGTATTTTCTCTTATTTCTCTTTCTGCGATTTCTAATCTTTCATTAATAACTTCCATAGAATCAGTGCCCCTATTAAGTAGTCTTTCTTTTAAAGCTTCTATTGATGGTGGTAAAACAAATATTAATAATGCATCTTTACCAAGCATATTCTTAATATTTCTAGCACCTTGTACTTCTATAACAAGAATAACATTTATTCCATCTTCTAGTCTCTTGATAACTTCGCTTTTAGGAGTACCATAATAATTACCATTATATAAAGCATATTCAAGTAAATTACCTTGTGCTACCTCTTCTTCAAAACCTTCTTTAGTTCTAAAATAATAATGTACTCCATCTACTTCATAATCTCTTTTTGGCCTACTAGTCATTGAGATAGACAATACATCCTCTGGGTGTAATTTTAAATATTCAGATACTACAGTATCTTTCCCTACACCACTAGGTCCAGATACTACAATTAATTTTCCTTTTTTCATTTTTTACCTCTTAAAATAATTATATATCATAAATATGATATATAAATATTAAATATTTTTCATTGTCAAAAAAGAGTCAAAATTATTTTGACTCTTTTTTAGTTGTTTTTTTAGCTTTAGTAGTTTTTTCTACCTTTTTTGTTTCTTTCTTTGGAGTAGCCTTTTTAGTTTCTTCTTTTTTAGTTTCTGCTACTACTTTTTCAGTAACATTTTTACCTTTATAGAAACCACATTCTGGGCAAACTCTATGAGGCCTAATAGCTGCACCACAATTTGAACACTTAACTGTACCGTTAGCTTCAATTTTGTAATGAGTTCTTCTCATTCTACCTCTAGTTTTTGATATTTTTCTAAATGGAACTGCCATACTATCACTCCTTCCCTCTATTCATCTAAATAATCCTTTAATTTAGATAATCTAGGATCAATTTCTTTATCCTCTTCTTCATCAGTTATAAATTTCCATCCATCTCCATAAATGTTTTTTTCTTCGATATCTGGACTTACAACTTTGATTGGAATTTCCATTAATATATTTTGCCATATAATTGGAAGTAAATCAATAGAATTGTTTAAAATTTTCATATTTTCGTCGTTTTCTTCACTAATTTCTTCATCAATATCTATATCTATGTCATATTTAACGTCTTTTAGTGAAATACTGCATATTAATGTTAATACACATTTAATATTTAAATTTAAACTAATCATGTACCCATCACTAGTAATATTACCAGTAACACTTACCTTAGATATATCTCTTATATCATCATTTAAGTATTCTTTTGGGATATCTATTTCTTCATTAATTACTATTTCATCTGTTTGATTACATAATAATTTACTTAGATTAATATTCATATTTCCTCCGGCATATAAAGTATACTATAAAAACTTTATAAAATCAATTAAAATTTAATTACTTTTGGTTCTTCTGTAAATGAATAGATAGTAGCAGTAGCATCTTTAAAATATAATACTTCTGTATTATCATCGTTTTCATTATACATACTTCTAAGTGATGGATTAGCATCTAACATACTCTTTTTAGCTTCTATTCTATCATCAGATATAAGTTTGCCTTCTAATCTTATCCATTTGCCATTTAAAAATGTGCAAATTTCTACATTATTATTTATTTCTATTTGTTTAGATACATTTTTTCTCTTACCAGTTTGAATATATAATTTATCTTCAAATATATTTACTACTCCAAATGGTCTAACTCTTGGTTTATCCCCATCAATTGTAGCAATATAAAATGTTCCAGCTTCTTTTAAAAATTCATATACTTCTTTCATAAATCCTCCTATTTCCAAATAATTTCTCTACCTGCGCCAAGTTCAAAATGATATTTAACAATACCAATATCTATCTTAGATTTTGGCCCAGTAAGAGTGATTGCTTCTACTACATTATCTCCCAAATAATTTAATTTAAATCTTTGTTGATTAAGTGCAGTAGGTGCAAGTAATGCATATTCAATTCCTTTTTCAAACCAATCTGGATATTCTTTTGAATCAGTCACTTCTTCAATGGATTTACTCTTTCTTACATTTCCATTTGTTTCACCATACCCAAGTGCAATTATACATACTAATTCCTCATCTTCGGATATATTAGCAGTAACATATTTCTTTTTATATGTACCTGCTACAAAACATGTATTAAGACCTAATTCAGTAGCTTTTAATACTAGCTTTTCGCCATTATACCCACACTTTTCTTCTAGTAAATTATCATCTTTTTCACCTATTAAAGCTATATAATTCTTACAATTATGTAATTTACCATATTGAAGAATAACCCCTCCATATTTATCAAATACGTCTGGATCATTTATTATCAATTGAATATGTAGATTTTCTTTAGGGTTAATATCATTTATTAATTCATTTAATATATCTATTTTTTCTTTTTCTATCTCTTTAGAAGTATAACTTCTAACAGAATGTCTTTTCTTTATTATTTCTTCTATATTCATATTAAACTCCTATAAATAGTATAACACATAAAAAGATTGCATTTGCAATCTAATTATAGGTTGGATTCTCCTTAGCTTCTGTTTTTTGTAATTCTTCAAGCATTTGTTGTAATTCAGGTGTAGTTTTCTTATCAAGATTATTTTTTGTTTCAATAAGTTTTTTAAGTTCTACTCCATCAGGATACATTGCTGTTATTATTTCATTCATTAAATCATCTTTAAGTTGTTCATCTTCTACATTTAATGTAGGATCAAGAGGTTTATTATTTGGATTTTGATTACTCATTTTATTATATTCTTCAAGTGATTCTTGTAATTCTTCTATTGATTTACTTTCTAGATTTCTCTTTATATCAGGAAGCATCGTATAATCTGCTCCTTCTGGGAACATTGCTTTAATTAATCTATCTATTATTTCTTCTTTAGATAATTTATCATCTTCAAGTTCGTTTGTTTCTTTTACTTCTTCATCTTTATCTTTATTTTCTTTTTCATAATCATGTATTTTAATATCTTCTGGATAACTATTAAAATATTCACTTAATAAATCATAATCTTTTTTATTAAGAGTTACTTGTGATACCAAACCATCTCTATTTAATACAGATACATATGCTACTTTACTAAATGAATCATAATAGAATCCTTTAGAACGTATTTCAGAAACACCTGGTACTTGTCTTTTTATTTCTTCAATAGCAGGTGCTATATAGTTTATATCTATATGAGCTGGTATATCTTTCTTTTCTGTTAATTCTTCTCTTTCTTTATTTAATCTAGCCATATTATCTGCATGTAGTTTTATTTCTTCATTAAGTGCTTTTTGCAAATCTTCAATTTGTTTTGCATATGGATTAAGGTTACTTCTTGTTTCTCCATATTGAATTATAGTATTTGGATCTATACCTGCGTTAATAGCTTGGTCCATATTTCTTTCAACATAATAATTTTCATTATTTTGTTGATACATTTTTAGTAAATCTCTTAGTTGTTGTACTCTTTCTTTATGTCTTTCAATTTCTTTATCAATTTGATAATCTATTGTCATATATATACCTCTCTATAATATAATTATAACATAAAAAAGAAGCATATAATTATGCTTCTTATTTATGCTTTACACTATTTTCTTTCTACTTTTAATTTAACTTCTCTACCATTAATATCATAAGATTCACTATCTAAAGTAGTTTTAATTATATCAAGAGATAATGTTTCTTTTTTGATATAATCAGTAAATTTACTAAGTACATCATCAAGATCTCCATCATAATATAAATCAATTCTATTTTCTACTTCAAAGCCAGAATCTTTTCTTAGATTTTGAACTTTAGATACTATTTCTCTTGCAATACCTTCTAATATTAAATCTTCATTTAAAGTAGTGTCTATAACTATAAAATTATCATTTAAGTATGCAGCATCATATCCTTCTTTAGAATTAACTCTAATATCAACCATATCTGGTGTTATTTCTAAGTCTTCTTCCATGAATCTAACTTTAACACTATTACCTTTAGATAAATTATTTATATCTTCTTGATTAAGTTCTAGTAATTTATTTGCATAATCATTTATATTTTTACCAAACATCTTACCACATACTTTAAAGTTAGGTTTAATTTCTAAAGTCATAAATTTAGTTAAATCTTTTTCGAATACTACTTCTTTAACATTTAATTCTTCTTTTATTAAGTCTACTAGATCTGAAATTAATTCTTCATTCTTACCATCAAGAATAGCTTTAGATATAGGTTGTCTAACTTTTATCTTAGCTTCTTCTCTAGCATTTCTACCTAAAGAAATTAAATCTCTTACAAGGTCCATTCTAGTTTCTATTTTTTCATTTACTTTAGTTTCATCATATTTAGGGAAATCACTTAAATGAATTGATTCTTCGTTAGTAAGTTTGGTATATATATCATCTGTTATAAATGGTGCAATTGGAGCTACTAACTTAAGGAATCCAATTAATACATCATAAGTAGTTTTATATACTGCTTTTTTAGAAGTATCAAGTTCTGATCCCCAGAATCTTCTTCTATTTCTTCTAATATACCAGTTAGATAAATCATCATTTAAGAATGTTATTAAGTATTTAACTACTTTATTTAAATCATATTCTTCATATGAATCTGTTACATTCTTAACTAATGTATTATATTTTGATAATAGCCATTTATCTATTTCATCTAATTCTTCATATTTAACATCATAAGTTCTAGGATCTACATTATCAGTATTAGCATATAATTCAAAGAATGTATATGTATTTTTTAATGTGTTATAGAACTTAGATACTACTTCATCAAGTGCTTTATGATCAAATTTAATTGGTGTCCATACAGGTCCAATATTCATTAAATAGAATCTTACAGAATCTGCTCCATAGTTTTCTATTGTAGTAAATGGTTCTACTATATTACCAAGAGATTTACTCATCTTTTTACCATTAGCATCAAGCATCAAGTCATTAACAAGTACATTCTTATAAGAACTTTCTCCTGAAATAATTGTAGATATTACAAGAAGTACATAGAACCAACCTCTTGTTTGATCTATACCTTCAGCGATAAAATCTGCTGGAAATTGTTTTTCAAATAATTCTTTATTTTCAAACGGATAATGATATTGAGCATATGGCATTGATCCAGAATCAAACCAAACGTCCATAACATCTTTTTCACGTGTCATTACTTTACCACACTTAGAACATCTTATATGAATATTATCTACATATGGTCTATGTAAATCTAATTCTTCATCTTTTATTTCTTCAAGTGCTTTTTCTTTTAATTCTGCGATTGAACCAATTACATCAAAATGCCCACATTCACATTTCCAAATAGGTAGTGGGCATCCCCAATATCTATTTCTTCCAATACCCCAGTCAACCATATTTTCAAGCCAGTTATTAAATCTCTTTTCACCAACAAATGATGGATGCCAATTAATTTTACTATTAGCTTCAATTATCTTATCTTTCATTGAGGTATTATTTAAATACCATGCTGGTTTAGCAAAATATATTAGTGGTTGTTTACATCTCCAGCAGTGTGGATATTCATGGTTAATCTTTATTTTCTTAAATAATTTATCATTTTCTTTTAACCATCTAATTATATCTATTTCAAGTTCTGGATCAGTTACTAATCTACCTGCCCATGGTCCTTCAGTATATTTACCATCAAGACCTACAGGATTAACAAAAGTAATACCATTATCTTTAGCTATTCTATTATCATCAGCACCATAAGCTGGAGCAATATGTACTATACCAGTACCATCTTCCATAGTTACATAAGAATCTGCTACTACTTCAAATGCTTTACCATCTACTTTAACAAATGGCATTAATTGTTCATATTTAGTTCCTACTAAGTCTTTACCTTTACATGTTTCAAGTATGCAGTAATCTTCTCCTAGAACTGAATCTGCTAAAGCTTTAGCTAAGATAAATTTATAACCCATACTTTCTACTTTAACATAGTCTTCATCTGGATTAACACAAAGAGCTAAGTTAGCCATTAAAGTCCATGGTGTTGTTGTCCAAGCTAAGAAATATTCATCTTTATCAACTACTTTAAATGGTGCTATAACAGTATTTACAGATACATCTTTATATCCTTGCGCCACTTCAAAGTTAGAAAGTTCTGTACCACATCTAGGGCAATATGGAAGTACTCTATTTCCTTCATATATTAATCCTTTTTTATGCATTTCATTTATTATCCACCATTCAGATTCAATAAATTTATTATCACATGTAACATAAGGATCATCAAAGTCAATAAATTGACCCATCATATTAGTTAATTTTTTAACATCATCAATACATGTATCTGTAGTATTCCTACATTCATTTATAAAGTTTTGAATCCCAAATTTTTCAATATCATCTTTACCATTAAAACCAAGTTTCTTTTCAACGTTAACTTCAACAGGTAATCCATGAGTATCTAATCCTATTTTCCTAAGTACTTTATAACCTTTCATAGTTTTATATCTACAGAATGCATCTTTTATTTCTTTTGCATACATGTGATGTAAACCAGGTTTTGCATTAGCATAAATTGGTCCATCATAAAAGACAAATCTTTTATCATCTGGTCTATTTTCAATAGATTTTTTAAATATTTTATTTTCTTCCCAATAATTTCCTACCCTTTGATTCATTTCAAAAGGTGTTTCATTTTTTAATTTTTCAAATACCATATATATTCCTCCTTTAAATATAAAAAAAGTCTATGATGTAAGGACCCATTAGGCGGTACCACCTTACTTCATAGACTTTCTATGCTCTTATACTATAACGTTAGTTAAACGCCTTATTCTAATTATTCAAATAAGGATATCAAGAGTGATCTAATATTTATAACTTATTAACTTACACCAACCGTTAACTCTCTTAAAAGTATTTAAATATTCGTCTCTATCATTTATTATTAATAACTTTATCAAAATTGTCTTTTAATTCATCATATTTAGCTTTAGTTTCCTCTAATTCTTTACTAAGTCTAATTATTTCATTATTCTTTTCTTTATTAGATGCTACTACTTTTTCAACTAAACTGATAATTTCATCCAGGTAAGCTTTAACTTCTACTGGATCATAGCCATAAATGGTCTTATTAAACTTATCCATAAACCACCCTCAACTAATGGTTAGTTATTATAATACTAATTTATTATAAAATCAAGTATTATAAATCTAAATCATCGTTTTTAGTTTTAGCCTTTTTATCTTCTTCATCAGTCATTTTACCTTGTACATTAATATTTTTTGGTGTACAAAGGAAAATCCCTGAACCTAATTTTTGTAAATCTCCACCAATAGCATATAAAGTTCCACTTAAGAAATCTACTATTCTCTTAGCTTGCTCTGGAGTTACTCTTTTTAAATTAACAACAACAGCATTTCTTTTCTTTAAATGATCAGCTATTTGTTGGCTTTCAGAATATGCTCTTGGTTCAAGTAATATCATTTTATTACCTTCACTATTAGTATCTTTATAAGCTTCATCTGGAGTTAATGTGTAGAATTCATCTTCTACAGTCTTAGTCTCATCTTCTTTTCCTAAAATTTTATCAAACATTCCCATGAATATCCCTCCATATCATATAGATAATTCTATCATAAATCTTATAAAAAGAAAAGATTTTTCTTATAACTTAACAATATTTTAATATAAATAATAAAAAAGATAGCATTAGCTATCTTTTTATGAATTTAAAGATTCAGTTTCATATAGATTTTTATAAATCTTATTTGTTTTTAATAAGTATTCATGTGTTCCTTCACCCACGATTTTACCACCATCAACTACATAAATAACATCTGCATCTATGATAGTAGATAATCTATGAGCTACTATTACTACTGTATGATCTTTAACTAAATTATTAATAGTTTTCTTAATATATTCTTGCGAATTGTTATCAAGTGCAGAAGTAGCTTCATCAAATAGAATTACTTTAGTATCTTTTGTTAAAGTTCTTGCAATTGATAATCTTTGTTTTTGACCTCCAGATAGATTTACTCCACCTTCACCAAGTAATGTATTATATTTATCTGGTAAAGATTCTATATAATCATCTAGATAAGCTTTTTTATTATATTCTTTTATTTCATCTAATTTAATATTCTTATTTACTACTTTAAAGTTATCCTTAATAGTTCTATTAAATATAAATGGTTCTTGTCTAATAATAGATATATTCTTTCTAATAGTTTTTTCATCTAAATCTTTAATATCTATACCATCAAGTGTAATAGATCCTTTTCTTACATCAAATACTCTTGTTAATAGATTAAATAATGTAGATTTACCTTGACCAGATCTGCCTACTATAGCTATCTTTTTATTAGGTTCAAGTTTTAAATTAAAATTCTTTAAGATATCTTGTTCATCTGGGTATCCAAAGTATACATTCTTAAATTCTATAATACCATTTACTTTTCTTAGAGAAATATCTCCATATTTTTCATCTTCAAATTTCTTATTTAATAATATTTCATTAATTCTTCCTAATGCTACAGATACTTTTTGATATGTTTGATTTAAATCAGATAAATTATCCATCATATACATATATCTATAAATATAATAAGTAAGTGCTATTAGGAATGCTAAGTTTATCTTACCATAGTATAAAAGAATTGCTCCTGTTACAAATACTCCTACTTCCATTATTATTCTAAGACTTCTTACAAATATACTAAATCTACAATATAGATCCATTTCATATATAGATTTCTTTGTTAATGAACTTATTATATCTTTCATTTCAGTTAATAAATTATGTCTTATACCAAGAGTTTTAATTTCTCTTATACCTCTAACTGATTCAGTAACAAGTGAAGTAAATTTATCTTGTTCTTTCTTTCTAGCAGAATGTGAATCTTTCATTTTAGGATTGAAATAATGCATAAGTAAGAATAATACTGCCATACATAATAATATTTCTACTCCTACTATCCACGAATTATAAAATATATAAAATATTAGTATAAATGCTGCGACAAAATCTCCTACTGCTATAACTAATTTTCTAAATGTAAATGATAATGCATCAGAATCAGATGTAATTCTATTAATTATTTCTCCAGATGACATTTTTTCATATGCATATGCAGGCATACTTAATGCCTTAGAATATGTTTCATATCCTATTTTTCTAGATAATACACTTTCTAATTTAACTAAACCATTCTCTGATAAATGATAAAATACTGCATAACATATTGAATATACAAAGTAAATACCAAGGTATATTAAAGCAGTTTTTAAATCAAGTTTAGTTATTGATTCAACTGCAGAACCATTTAGATATCCTTCTAATATAGAACCTGCTTGAATAATAAATAATATTAAACAAAAGAATATAAATTTATGTTTTTCTTCTTTCAATAAATTTAATATTGGTTTAAAATCTTTTATTTTCTTCATCATATAATCACCTCTTTTATTCCATTAAAAAAACTACTATAAATAGTAGTTAGCAAGCAAAAACAGGAGTAAAAACATGTTCACTCTTAATTCTCTTACTAACTAAAAACAAATAATTGAATTTAAAAAATTCTATATTCATGTTCTCACTCCTTTCTCTTTAAATTCATTTTCATTTTAACACATATATAAAATAAGTCAATAAAAAAGAGATAATTACTTATCTCTTAAAAATTAATCTTATTAAGTACATAATCTTTTACTTCATCAAGATTTAGAGTTATTTGTTTCATAGTATCTCTATCTCTTAAAGTAACAGTATTATTATTAATTGTTTCATCATCTATAGTAATTGCAAATGGTGTACCTATAACATCACTTCTTCTATATCTTTTACCTATATTACCTGATTCATCATAAGTACACATAAAATATTTAGATAATTCTTTATATACTTCTTTAGCTTTATCAGAATGATTCTTCTTAATAAGAGGAAGAATAGATACTTTATATGGAGCTAAATAAGGGCTAAATCTCATTACTTCTCTAATAGTACCATCTTCTAGTGTTTCTTCATCATAAGCTTCACATAATACTGCAAGTACTGTTCTATCAAGACCTACAGTAGATTCTACTACATATGGTATATATTTTTCATTAGTTTCTGGATCTAAATATTTTTGTTCTTTACCAGAGAATTTTTCATGTTGAGATAAATCATAATCTGTTCTATCATGAGTACCATTTATTTCTCCAAAACCAAATGGGAATTCATATTCAATATCACATGCTGCTTTAGCATAGAATACTAATTTTTCATGATCATGATATCTTAATTTAGATTCAGGTAATCCTAAATCCATGAAGAATTTTTTAGCATATTCTTTATAATGCTCATATATAGGCATATCTTCACCAGGTTTACAGAATAATTGATGTTCCATTTGTTCAAATTCAATAGTTCTAAAAGTAAAATTACCTGGAGTTATTTCATTTCTAAACGCTTTACCTATTTGACCTATACCAAAAGGAATTTTAGCTCTCATAGTTCTTTGAACATTTAAGAAATTAACGTATTCTCCTTGAGCATTTTCTGGTCTTAAATATACTATAGATTTATCATCTTTAATAACACCTCTATGAGTTTCAAACATAAGATTAAATTCTCTTATATCAGTAAAATTACATTTACCACATTTAGGGCAAGGAATATTATTATCTTTAATAAATTTTACCATTTCTTCGTGAGACATACTGTCTCCTCTAGAATCACCAGTAAAATCATTAATAAGATTATCTGCTCTATGACGAGTTTTACATTCTTTACAATCCATTAATGGATCAGAGAAACCACCAACATGACCAGATGCTTCCCATACTCTTGGATGCATTAATATAGATGCATCAAGTTCATAAGAATTATCATTTTCTTGAATAAATCTTTTTCTCCAAGCATCTTTAATAGCATTCTTAATTCTACTTCCTAATGGGCCATAATCCCATGTATTAGCTAGTCCATCATATATTTCAGATCCTTGAAATATAAATCCATATTGTTTACAAATATTAACTATTTTTTCCATTGTTAATTTTTCCATATTTCCTCCTTAAACAAAAAAAGACCCCTTTGATTATAGGGACGAATATTTCCGCGGTTCCACCCTACTTATTCAAAAGAATCATCTCTTATATATATAGCTAGAAGTTTCCAACCTTCATCATTGCTTTTCTATATTAATTATATATCTTTATTATTTTAAAATCAATTATTTATCTTCTTTTTTTACTTTAGTTAATTCTTTTCTAATTATTTTAATTAGATGTTTATGATGCATAATACTAAATATTTCATAACCAGGTAATTGAAGTAATAAGTTTTCATATTTTAATAATTTCTTAGAATAATATTCATAAAATAATTCATTTTTATTTTCTAATATTCTAGGTCCAAAATAGTTTTGAGAATAATTATATTTTTCTTCTCCTTTAGTAAATTCAATAATTGTATATATTATTTCATTATCTAAGACTAATTCTTCTCTTGATATTTTATATCCTAGTTTTGTAACAAAAGTTCTTAATTTAACTACATCAGTATTACTTTGAATAATAATTTTAGGATAATCAACCATTTTAGGAGTATTTGATAATATTTTTTTAATATTATGAAAACCCATACCACTAATAATAATAGTATCAAATTCTGATGGATTAACTATTGTTAAACCATCTCCTAATCTAGTTTCTATTCTTTTTGTTAAATTATGTTTTTCAATATTTGTTCTAGCTTGTTCTAGTGCTCCTTCATGTATATCTGATGCGATTATTTTGATATCTTTATATAATTCACATAAATATATGTCTAAATTAGCGTGATCACAACCTATATCTATTACTCTATCAGTTTCAGATACAAAATCAGCTATTGCTTGTAATCTTTTTGATAATTTCATATTAATCCACCAAATAATCCTTTAATTTTTTACTTCTAGATGGATGTCTTAATTTTCTTAAAGCTTTAGCTTCTATTTGTCTAATTCTTTCTCTTGTTACTCCAAATATCATACCTACTTCTTCAAGAGTTCTACAAGTTCCATCTACTAAACCAAATCTTAGTTTTAATACTTGTTCTTCTCTTTCAGTTAATGTAAGCAATACTTCAGATATTTCATCTTTTAATACTTCATTAATTGCATATTCTTCTGGGCTTAAACTATTCTTATCTTGAACGAAATCTCCTAAATGAGAATCTTCTTCTTCACCAATTGGAGTTTCTAAAGATAGAGGGTCTAAGCTTATCTTAATTATTTCTCTAACTTTTTCTTCAGGTATTTTTAATTTATCACTTAATTCTTTTTCAGTTGGTTCTCTATTAAGTTCAAGAGTTAATTGTCTTTGAACTCTCTTTAATTTATTAATAGTTTCAACCATATGAACAGGAACTCTTATTGTCTTAGCTTGGTCTGCAATAGCTCTTGTAATAGCTTGTCTAATCCACCAAGTAGCATATGTACTAAACTTATATCCTTTTGATGAATCAAATTTATCTACTGCTTTCATAAGACCAATATTACCTTCTTGGATTAAGTCTAAGAATGATAGATTTCTACCTACATATCTTTTCGCAATTGATACAACAAGACGAAGGTTTGATTCTGCAAGTTTTCTTTTTGCATCTTCATCACCCTCTTCAATTTTCTTAGATAATTCTAATTCTTCATCTAGACTAAGAAGTGATATTTGTCCTATTTCTTTAAGATACATTCTTACTGGGTCATTAATAGATAAATTCTTTGGTAAACTTTCTTCAGATATATCTAAATCTATTGCTTCTCCTGAATCAGCATCTTCACCTTCTTCAACAACTTCTATATTATTTTCTCTTAAGAAATTATATAAATCATCAAGTGATTCAGAATCCATCTCTAAACCTTTTAATTCTTTAGCTAATTGTTCAAATGTTAAGAACCCAACACTTTTACCAAGTTCAAGTAAAGATTGTTTTCTTTCATCAAGTGTTCTAATAGTACCATCACTATTAATGTTTGTTTCTTCTTTTTTAGATTTCTTTTCTTTTTTAGGTTCTTCTATTTCTTCAGAAACTATTTCTATATCATTTTCTGCCAAAAAGTCATATATTGCATCTATGTCTTCAGGCGTAATATCATCACTTTCTAAGAAAGTATTTAATACATCTGCAGCAACATAACCTTTACCTTTACTAGCTTTCTTTAATTCTTTTTCTATTTTAGTTATATCTATAGTCTTTTCCATATCTATCTCTTCCCTTCATTTAACTTAATATCTATTATTTTTTTAGCAATTTCTTTTCTTACTACATCATTTGTTTCAGTCTTTAATTTTGCTTGTAAATTTTCTATTTGTTTTTTAGTAGAAAATTCTTTAATTGTATCAAAGCAATTATCTATTTCTTCCATTGTATAATTTTCACTTAATTCAAGTGAATCAATATAAGAAACTCTTTTTACAAGTTCACTATTATCTCCTAGATAAGTGATAAAGTCAACTAAATTAAAACTATTGTACTTTTTAAAGAATAATACAATTTCTGATGCTAGTTTTCTATCTAATTCATCAGGTAGATAACTTAAATTATTAAAATAATATTGAATTATATTATTATGTCTAATCATATTAAATAATATTACTTTAGATGCTTTATCATATTTATTTTCTTTAAACTTAATTGTAGGTTTAACTTCTATTTTTATTTCTTTATCTTTTTTCTTAATCTTAGATTTTATAATATCTGGATCTACATCAGTTAATTTAGATATTTTTTTAATTTCTAAATCTCTAATTACATCATCTTCTATATTAGATAATTTTTCTGTTATAGAACTTATAAATTTAGATACATCCTCAGGATTATTAAAATTATAATTATTTTTTAAATTAAGTAATGCATAATCAAATGCATTAATAGGTTTAGATAGATGTTCCATCATCTTATCTTTACCTTTCTTAATAATATAATCATCTGGATCTAAATCCTCTTCTAATCTAACTATATTTAAATTAAAATCAATATCTTTAGATAACTCTATGAATGATAATGTAGCTTTTTCTCCAGCAGAGTCTCCATCGAATAAAAGTATTACATTATTTGTTAATTTTCTAATTAAATTTAATTGTTCTTTAGTAACTGCAGTTCCCATAGTAGCAACTGCATTAGTTACTCCAATAGTATAAAGGCGAATAACATCCATAAATCCTTCACAAATAATTATTTCATCTTTTTCTAGAATGCTTTTTCTTGCATTTTCATAATTATAAAGCAATGATCCTTTTTTAAATATATCTGTTTCCATAGTATTTATATATTTACTTTGATCTTTACCTTCATATATTCTTCCAGAAAAACCAATTACTTTACCATTAGTATCCCATAGTGGGAACATTATTCTATTTCTATATATATCACTTATCTTACCATCATTACTAATAACAGATATACCTGATTTAACTAATAAATCTTTTGAATATCCTTTATTAATTAATAGATCTGTTAATTTATTATCATTAAAAGATAATCCTATTTGGAATTTTTTAATAATATCATCATTTATATCTCTAGATGTAAGATAATTTCTTGCAATTTTACCTAAAGGAGTATTTAAGTTATTTTGATAAAATTTATTAGATAAATCATATATATCATATTGATCTTTAAATTTAATATCTTCTTTTGGTTTATAAGTATCTATATTAATAGATATACCTACTTTATCAGCGACTTCTTTAACTGCTTCATAATAATTAATATTTTTATAATCTTTTACAAAGTTAAATACATTTCCTGCAGCCCCACATACAAAGCATTTATACATTTGTTTATCTGGAGATACACTCATACTTGGATTATGGTCATCATGAAAAGGACAAATACCAAAATAGTTCTTGCCCTTCTTAGTAAGTGGGATGTAATCTCTGATAACATCAACTATATTAATTTTTCTTTGTATATCGAATATTTCTTCATATGATGGTTTACTCAAAAAAATCACTCCATATATAATATTCTCGAAAAGAACTTGAAATTCCCCTGTTTTTTCGAAAAAAATTAATTTTTTTAATATTTTATGTCAAATTCTGTAAAATTTCAATAAAAAAACAAGATATTATTCTTGTTTCTTTTCATTTTCTAATTTATTAACTGTATCAGAAAGATCAATAGTATCAGATAGTGTTTCTATTTCTACTGGTGTTTCTTCTTTCTTTTTTCTTTTGAATAATTTATTTAGAACTTCTTTTCTACATAAGAAATATCCTAGTACTATTCCTAAAGTAAATGTTAATATTAATGATACAGTAAATATTATCCATTCTTTCTTACTAGTTTCTTCTGGACAAGTTTTAACTACTTCTTGTTCTTCTTTTTCTCTTGTTACTATTACTTGATATGTTTCTGTTTTTGTTTTGTCTTTACTTGTTACATTTATTTTAACTGTATTTTTACCTACTACAAATTTTGAATTACCTACTATTTTAACTTCAGCTTCTTCATTATTTGGAGTAGCAGTTATATTTAATTTAGTTGTTTCATAATCTACATTTATATAATACTTCTTTTCAGTACTATTAAATTCTATTTTTTGTCCTTTTATTGTTAAGGTTTTAAGAGTTGCATCTTGTGCTTTTAATTCTTCTTCTGTTGGAGTTGTATTTAATGTTATTTTTATTCCATACCATTTTTCATTACCATATTCATCTTTAACAACTATTGTTACATCATTAACACCTTTTACTAAGTTTTTTGCATTTTCTGTAATCCAAACTGATGAATATTGATTACTTGGTTTTGCTTCTATATCTACTGATGTAACATCAGTTACAGTAGCAGTATAATCAGTTGTGTTTTTGTTAAATTCAGGGCTTAATACTGTATTAGGTATCTTTAATGATTTTAATGTTGTATCATTTGATAATGGTCTAATACTTACAGTGCTAGAATTACATTTAGCATCTTTGTCTTCTTCACCATTGTTATAAACTTTATCACATTTTAATTCTAGTTTTGTTCCATCAGTAGCTTCTTTTGCTCTAAATTTTAATGTTGCAACTGTACCAGCATCTGTTACTTGTAAATTGTCTGCAGACATTGTTGCTACTCCTTCAACTAGATCTAATTTATTAGTATCAAATCCTACAGTTAAAGTATAACCAGTTAATGTATATTCACTACTTACTCCACTTACTGAGATAGCAGTTTCAAAAGTATCTCCTGGTTTAATATTTTCTGCTCCACCTATTTTGAATGTAAATGAATCATCAGCATATGCTACATTCATTCCAACAAATAGCATTCCAATCAGTAAAAATAATTTAATAAAACTCTTTTTCATATAACCTCTTCCTATTCTATAAAATTATATCATATAATTGATAAATTTCAAATACCTCTCAATCTATCATAATATTCATTTAGTTTAAATATATTTCTTTTTTTATACTTATTTAAATAATATTTTTCTAATAATCTCCAAAACTTTGTAGATATAGGTTCTTTATCTTTTAATCTATCTACAAATATTACATTTAATTTATTTCTTTTAGCTCCAAATACATCAGTCATAAACTGATCCCCTACAAATACACATTCTTTTTTATTAAATACATTCATTATCTTTTTATAATTCTTTTTTAATGGTTTCATTGAAGAATAATATGCATTTATTCCTAATTTATTTGCAATTCCTAATACTCTTTTACTTCCAGAGTTACTAAATAAAAATACATTAAAATCTTTTTTTAAATTATTAAATAATTTAATTGTTTCTTTACTTATTTCTTTTTCATAATAAGGAACAATAGTATTATCTATATCAAAGAAAATATTCTTGATACCTATTTTTTTTAATTTATCATAATCTATTTTAAATATATTTTCATAATATGCATCTGGTATCATGTCATTCTCCTCATTTTTTCATATATATAATCATTTTTTCTCATTAAGAATTTATAATGTTTTGGATAATATCCATTATTAATAAATGTTACATTTAATTTATTAGTTTTTAATATGAACATTACTCCTACAAAATATATACTTAGTACAAATAATATAATTAATATTAAAGTAATTATTGAAGTATTAGTTGCATCTATTAAGATTATTGAGAAGAATACATTATATATAGTATGTACAAGTGTTGGTATAAATAATGATGCTAATAAATATAATAATTTTCTTCCTTTAGTTTTAGAAAATTTTTGTAATGAAACAAAATATCCCATTACTACACCACAAACTATATGAAGTGGAATAGATGTAAAGTTTCTAAGTATTGCAAGAGATGTCATTTCTGCAAATGTAGGTTCTCTAAATACATACATAACAGTTTCTATTACTGAAAATGATAATGCAATTATTGAAGAATATACAAATCCATCATATATATCATCATATGATTTATTTTTATATAAGAATAAATGCAATACTAATAATTTAGCATATTCTTCTACTCCTGCAAGTACCATTATTCTATATACTGAATATGAGTTTTGGCTAGGAAACATAGAGGCATTAACTAAGTTTAATGTTACTATTAATTTATCTATAATTAATGAAAAACATATTGTAAAAGCACCCGAAAGAATGCATATTAAAATCATTGATAATGGTTCTCTAGATTTTCTATCTGAGTATAATATCAATGAAAGCATTAATATGCTAGGTAAAATAGTTGTTATTAAGACTACTAATAATTTTGAAAAATCAAGTACTTCAAATATATTACCCATACCTTTCACTCCTACTATAATAAATTATACCATAAAATAAAAATATAAAATTATAAAAAAATTAACTTTACATTATAAAAAAAGAAAGTACATTGTACTTTCTTTTATGGTCTTTTAAATGAATTTCTTAATATTTCAATATATCTTCTAATATTTATATTATCTTCTAGAGAAAATGATTGATAAGTTAATTCATTATTAAAATGTTTAGCATTAATTTCACTAAATTTCTTTACTAAATTAAGAACTCTTTGATCATCTTTTAGATAATCAGATAATATATATTCATCTACAACAGGAGATTCAAATTCACCACATACTAATATCATTCTATATAAATCTTTAACATATTTTTCATCTTCAGTAGAAACACCTTGAATATTTAAATAATCTCTTACACTACTCTCTATTGCAGCTTTATATAATTGTTTTGGGTCTGCATCAATTATATTAGGATCATTAGTTTCTTTAAATGGAACTTCAACATTATTCATAGTTATAGTATCTTTATATTTTAAATTATTCATCATGAATTTTAACATTTCATATAGTTTAATAGTTAAATCATCAGTTTCTAAATCTACTACTCCTAATTTTAATTTATTAATAGGCATTACCATTAATGGTGAAGAAATTGAAAATTGATAGAAATCATTAAATTTTGGTTCTAAAAAGAATGCATTTAGACTTCTAGATACCTTCTTACCTAATTTTGTATCATATATAGTATCAACTACATAAACTTTATAATTAAATGTATTATTAGTATAATCTTGGTAATAGAACATACTATTTTCATTATTATCACTTGAGAATTGTTTTATAGCTTCTACTGCATTTTTAACTACTAAGTTGATTCTTTGTTCAAAAGTTTCATTTTGTTTCATAGGTCCATCTGAAACAAGTTGTTCAATGAATAATGAACCTTGATATGTTGCAGTAAATACTATATTTGGTATAGTATTTTCTTTTTCTATAGTAAATCCATTTATTACTGGAATATCTAGTTGTTCTGCATGTAGTTTAAAATTGGTTTCTTCCATAGATACTTTTGTAAATTCTTCTAATTTATCTTCTTTATCTAATCCTTTTATTGATAATGCTATATTAACTGCTACTTTATTATTTAAATCATTTTCAACTGAAGATAAATCATTATAATTAGTTTTATTACTTAACATAGCTTCTAATACTAATAAATGTCCATTTATTAAGAAATAGTATTTTGACATTCCTAAAGAAATATTATCTATATTTCTAGTAATTATCAATTCTTTTATACCATCTTTTAAATTTAGAGATGATAATGTATATTCTCCTGCTACATTAAATCCTGTTTCTTTATGCATATTTAAATCAGAATTATATTTATTATTAAATTCTTCACTAGTACATTTTCCTAAATCATAGAATGATATAGATGCAAATGTCTTTGGATTCTTTATTGTTAAGAATAAATCTTGATTAAATGCTTGCTTTGGTACATCAAGAATATAATTGGTTGGAGCATTAAATTTAAATGAAAGATCACCTTTTTCATATTTGATATCTATATTTTCTTTCATTAATTTACTAATATTAAAACTTAATGCCCAATCAAGCCCTCTTTGTTCTTCTTGAAGTATTCCTTCGATTACTGAAGGCATTTGTTTATTTTTTAGTCTTGATTCTCTACAAGCCCATTGATATCTTGTTATTAAATCTAATAGTTCTAGTATTTCTTCTTTTGATCTTAATATACATTTTGATGATAAATCTTCAAATGAATTAAAACTTGCTAATATAGAGTTTATTTTATTAAGATCACATTGTGAACTTTGTGATGGTTTATCTATTAAACTTAATACCCACATTAATACTGCACATTCTTCAATAAGCCAGCTATTATTTCTTATTTCTGTTTGAGATAGTTTTTTATTCATAATCGCATTAACATATTCTATATCTCCCGGATTAAGATTAGTCTTAATTTTAAATTTTTGATCTAAACTAGTTAATGCTGCTTCTCCATTAAAATTAGGGTTTTCAATAAATATACAGAAATATGATATAACATAATCTCCAAGCATTCTTTTTACTATTTCTTCTTTAGTTCTAAGAGCAGTTACAGAATTAATTGGAATTGATTTCATTTCTTCAAGATACATAACATTTTGATTCTTTAATAATTCTATATTTTTTCTTCTTCTCTCTCTATCTAAATCATCTAATATAATTTTATTTTCATCAAATATATCAGAAGAAGTTATTTTTGGAGGTTCATTTGGACTAAGTAATTCTTCTGTAGTTTCTAATGGTTTATTATATAATTCTAATTCATTAGTAACATATTCTTTAGCTTTTTGATCCTTTTCTAATACTTCTTTTTCATTAGAAAGATTTATAATTATATTTTTATTTTCTTCTTTAATACCAAAAGGAATATTATATTGTTTTAATAATTCTAATGCTTTTTCTGTAGTCATTGTATATTTAGGATTATTTAATTTATTTCTTATATATCCTATTTCATGATAAGCATTACTACTAAGTTCAAAATGAAGACTTATTAAATATAATGCAAAAGAAATATCAAACATATTTTTTTCAGTATAATAGAAACCTAAATTTCTATAATATCTTGCAAGTTCACCATGATAGAATATATATTCATAAGATTCATTAGCAACTTTATACATACTATCAAAGTCTCTTTCATATTTATAAGTTTCTGCTTTTTCAGCATAGAAAATAGTTGCTACTGGATTGTAATAAATTGCTTTATCAGAGTATTCTCTTGATTTAGAATATTCTTTTTCTTCATTAGCCATATAACTTAACATATTATATGCTAAACTAAAATTTAATGATGTCCATATTATATTTTTATTAAGTTTTAATTTTTGAGTCACATAATAAAAATCCATTATATTTCTAAAAGAAAAATATCTATGAGTATCATCTTCTTTATTTAAAGTTAATGCTTCATCAAGGAAACTTTGTATCATAGATTTAGCTTCAGTATATTCTTTTTTAAGAAAATGTTCTCTTGCTTCTTCTAATTTTATATTAAGATTTTTAATTTGTTCAGTTTCAATTTGTTTATTATCCATATTATCTCCTCTAATCAATTATATCATTTATTTGTTCTAATAATTTATCTTTTAGATTAGTTCTTCTTTCATAAGCATTAGTATTATTTACTGCATAAATAAATGCTTCTTTTGATCCTACTAAAGTTAATGAATATTTTGCTCTAGTTACTCCCGTATATATTAATTTTTTATAAAGCATTGCTTTATAAGACATAGTAACAGGCATAAATACTATTTTAAATTCACTACCTTGTGCTTTATGAACACTAATTGCATATGCATGTTTAATAGTATTTAAATCTTTAGTATTATATTTAACTATATTAGAATCAAAATCTATTGTTATTTCATTACCTTTAATATTTATAATATAACCTATATCCCCATTAAATACATTATTATCAGGATCATTTTCTAATTTTAATACTTTATCCCCTTCTCTATATATTACATCTAAATATTTAATTTCATTTTGATCTATTTTAGGATTAAATATATCTTGAAGAATTATATTAAAATTATCTATACCATTTTCTCCTTTATACATAGGAGCAAGTATTTGTATATCTCTTGAATCAAATCCTTTTTCTTTTGCTCTTAAACATAATTCTTTAATAACACCTTTTATATTATAATTATCTGCTTCTATAAAATTAAAATCATCTTTTTTATTAGTAAAATTAATATCTAAATCATTATCTTTAATTTCTTTAGCAAGAGTAGCTATATAAGAATTCTCTTTTTGTCTATATAAAGTATTTAATTTAATTACATTAACCATATCACTATCTATTAAGTCTTTTAATACTTTACCAGGGGCTACACTTTCAAGTTGATTATAATCTCCTATCATAACTATTTTAACGTCCTTTTTAAGGCCTTTTAATAAGTTATCAAGCAAAATAGTATCAATCATACTAACTTCATCAATTATAACAAAATCAACATCACTTTTATTATTAGAATTAACCATAAAAGTATTAGTATCTTTATTCCATTTTAAGAATCTATGTATAGTGGATGCTGGCATTAAAGCAGATTCTCCCATTCTTTTAGCTGCTCTACCTGTAGGTGCAAGTAATGCCATTTTATTACACAAATCTAAGAATGGTAAATTATTTATTTTTCTATATAATTCTACTATGCCTTTAATAATAGTAGTTTTACCAGTACCTGGCCCTCCAGTTATAATACTAAAATTCTTAATAATTGCTTCTTTAATAGCTTTCTTTTGTTCGTTATTAAATTTAATATCAAGCATTAATTCTAAATATTCTATATCATTATTAATATTTTTAACTTTAGTATCTTTCTTATTAGTTAAATAATATAAAGTATTAGATATATTATCTTCTGCTAAATAATATTCTGATAAAAAATATTTATTATTATATATTTTTACTTTACCTAGTTTTTGCATTTCATATAGATAAAACTCTAAATCAAGTAATGAAAAATCAAATCCAAGAATATCAATTAATTTATTATATATATCATCAATAGATAAATATGTATCTCCAAGATTAAAACATAAATTTTTCATTATATATATAATCGAGTAAATTATTCTATATTTATCATTATCTTCTATACCTAGATTATGTCTTATTTTTTCTATTTTAAGAAAAGTAATATCTTCAATTTCATCAGTTATACTATACACATTATTCTTAACTACATTAATACTATTATCTTTATAAGTATTATATATACTCATAGAATCTTTAGTATTAAAACCTACACTATTTAAATAAATAATTATATTATAACTTTCATTATATTTAAGTAATGTTTCATGTATACTATTAGCTTTCTTTTCATTAATTGAAGGTACCATTAGTAGATTAGATGGAGATTCTTCAATTAATTTTAGAGTATCCTCTCCTAGAGTATTAACTATGTCTTCTGCAGTCTTTTCTCCAATACCTTTAAATAAACCACTAGATAGAAATTCAATGACTGCATCTTTTCCTTCAGGTATTAATCTTTCATAACTATCTACATTAAACTGCATTCCATATCTTTTATTAATAGTTACTTCCCCATTCATGATATATTTTTCATCAATTGTAAGTTCATGAAAATAACCAGTAATTGTTATTGCACGATTAACAAACTCATATAATTCTTCTATATCAGTTTCTTTAATACGAAATAACCCAACTACATAGTTGTTATTACCTTCAAATATAATTTTTCTAAATGTACCTTTAATATATCCCATAAATATTATTATACCAAAAAAAGAGAAGAAAATCTTCTCTTTAGTCGCATAAATTGTGATCGTAAAATCTTCTTAATGATGATCCTAAATATCTTCCAAGATCTGTAAAAAATCCAAATCCTTTTATAACATAACCTAGTAATGTAGCAGAAAAACCTCCTGCATACATTGATTTAGTTTCTCTAATATTTAGTTCTTTCATTAATTACACCTTAGAATTCTTGCGATTCCCTCCAATGACAAAACAATAAATGTGAGGTGCGACAAATCTGAATCATTTTTCTTTTTATAAACAAAAAAGAAGAGTTTTCACTCTTCTTATGGTTGTGGTTTATCAGCTATATCAGTAAATAATCCTGGCTTTCCGTTATCTGGATCATCTATACAAGCATAATCTTTATTACTTTGTAATGATGAACTCCATTGTGTTCCTTTTCCACCTTTTAATTCTGTTGACATTACTCCAAATATATAATTATAAGATGTTACATTATTTGTAACAAAATTTTCACTTACATATATGTGTTTTACTTTTGAATAATGGAACATTGATTCCATATCTGTAACATTACTTGTATTAAATGAACTAATGTCTAAATCGCTAAGTGCATATGAGAATGAGAACATTCTATTCATAGTTTCGACTTTTTCTGTATTAAATCCTGATACATTTAAATTCTGTAATGAATCCATATGAGCAAACATACCATACATATTAGAAACTTTTTTTGTATTAAAGTTGGAAACATCTAGTGTATTAAGACTAGAACAATATCCAAACATACCACTCATAGTTGTTACATTTTCAGTATTAAAACTTGATATATTTAATGATTCTAGGCTACTACATTTGTTAAACATTCCATTCATTTTTGTTGTATTTGATGTATCAAAGTTTGTTAAGTCAATATTTTTTAAATTTTCAAGATTTGCAAAGAAATTAGACATGTCTTCGCCAGCAATTGCATCTCTCATACTAATACTAGTTAATGAAGTTGGTAAAGTCAAATTATTACTAAAATTAGTTAAATTCCAACCATTTAGTTTCAAGACTTTTAAATTTGTCATACCTACGAAAATGTTATCAACATTATTAACATTACTTGTATCCCAACCACTTAAATCTAATTCTTCCATACCACTACAATCATAAAACATATGTGATAGTGATGTAACATTTGGTGTATTCATTAAATTACTATTCTTAATTTCAGTTAATGAACTATCAAACGCAAACATCCTATTTAATGTGATATTATTGCTAAAGTCTAAACCTAGTAAATCAATGCTTTCTATTGAAGTTAAATTTCTAAACATTGAATCACCAGATTCATTAATATAAACTTTTTCAGCTTCTGACCACCAATAAATTGTTCCATTATCATTCCATGCATATGTTGGAAAATTAGCTTCATCTGAAGATATTATTTCTTCTCCATTTATGTTATCAAAATCGGGTGTTCCTGTATAATGTTTAAATTCTGTTGCATCTGCATTTATATTTTTAATGATTGCATTAACATTTCCACCAGTTTGAAGTGTTGAAGTTAATTCTATCCATTCTGCATATAGATTTACTTCTCCATCTATATCAAGATTCTTAACTAATTCTTCATCATCAAAATGAGAACCTTGTTTGTCTTCTTGAGTATTCCATCCAAGGAATTTATAGTGTTCTCTAGTATATGTATTCTTAGTTAATGCTACTTGTTGACCATATGCTATTTCTTGATTATCCATTGAACCAGTTCCACCATTTTTATTAAAGATTACTGTATATGGTGTTACAGCCCATTGTGCATATAAAGTAGTGTTATCTAAGAATACGTTTGTTATATCTGCTTTATCATCATATTTGATTCCTGATCCATCTGGTTCAGTATTCCAGCTATCAAAAGCATAACCTGTTCTTGTATATTCATTTTCATTTAATTGGTTTTGAACATCAAATACTACAATTTGTCCTGCCATTGTTCCAGATGCTTCTGGATCATCTGTATTAATATTAAATGTTATTGTAATTAATGTAGGAGACCATTCAGCATATAAAGTAATTTCTCCATCTATATCTAGATTCTTAACTGATTGTTCATCATCATAATGAATACCTGTTCCATTAGAAGCTGTATTCCATCCATTGAAGTTATATCCATTTCTTGTATATGTATTTGCTGGTAAATTAAATGTTTCGTTATATTCTTTTGAAATATTATTCATTGTTCCAGTTGCTTGACTACTATTTTTATCAAATATTACTGTATATGGAGTTGCTCCCCATCTTGCATATAATGTAACTATTTCACCATCTGTTGTAGTTAAATTCTTAACTGCATCCATATCTTCATATTTAGTTCCAGTTCCATCTGATGAAGTATTCCAACTATCAAATAAATATCCTGTTACTAAATATCCATTTGGTAATAGATTCTTTTCTTCACCATATTCCATATTCATGTCTGCCATAGATGTAGTTGGATCTAATGTTCCACCTACTGGAACATTAGGAGCAAATCTAATAGTATAATTATTCTTTCTATAATTTGCTTCTATAGTTATATCACTTGTTATATTTTCATTAATATCAAAATCACTTGTACCTACTGTCCATTTAGTTAATGTATATCCTTCTTTTGTAGGACTTGGTAGACTATCTATTTTTGTATTATAGTCTATTGTTTGAGTTGTTACTGGATTTACTTTATCATCTATTGTAACTACTACTTTATCATATAATCCTATAGTTGATTTAAATGTTATTTCATATGCAAATGTAGCCGCTTTAACAACTACTGGACTTAATACTAATCCTGTTAAGATTAATACTGCTAATTTAGATAATTTTCTATTTCTTCTTCTCTTATCTAATGCGATTGATGTAGCTAGTCCAATTGAAGATATTACTAATAATATATAACTTATATGAATATTATCTCCTGTCTTTGGATTAACTGTTATATCAGCTTCTTTTTGTTCATTATTATCTAAATATTTAATTGTGAACTTAACATTATTTGTTTGATTTCTTTTTGAAGTATCAGTTACTGCATTTTTATATACTGCTTTCACTTCAAAGTTTAAATTAGATCCTGCTGTTATTTTTTCATTTTCATGTTTATCATATTCATAGTCTATATAACTATTACTATTATCATCTGTTATTTCTAAAATAGTTATTTCTCTACTAAGGTTACTTTTTATAACTAATTTGAAAGTAGCATAATCATTTAGTTTATGGAATGTAATATCATTAATAACTTCTTCATCAGTAAAACTAGATATACTTCCAGTTACTCCTGAAGATTTATCAGATATTGTTGCTGAACTTAAACTAAATGGTTTAGTTTCAGCCGCAGCCTTAAAGCTTGTAAATAAAGACACAACAAATAACAATGCAAATAACATTGTAAATAATCTAGTCTTTATTATTCTTGATTTTTTCTTTCTCCCTACTTTTCTCATAAGTTCACCTCTATCGGATTTCTATTCCGGTTTCTATTTTAGATTATTATTCATTTTAATTATAACAAAAACGGTATAATGTGACAATAATTTGAAAACAAAAAGTATAAATATAATGTCAACCAAAAACTTTGGACCATTAGGGTCCAAAGTCAAGTTAATTGGAAAAATATTTTTTTGTTAAATCAAATAGTTATTTAAATTTGTCATTATACTGACTATCAATTGTTAAATATGCCTCAAACCTTACAATTTGATGGACATAATTACATCTTTTTTTAGGATTAGTATCAAATGTTTTCCTTTTAAATATACGGGACATTCGATATTTTTGAGATTTTGTCATTTGGGTTTCCTTAGCCCATCTAAAATTCCAACCACGAATGATACGCCACTTACTATTGCAGCAAATGCTGCTGCAGAAAAACCTCCTGCATATAATTTTTTTGCTTGATTAATATTTAATTCTTTCATAATTATCCCCCTTTTAAATAAACTTTCTTATTAAACAAATCTATATTTGAATCTCTATGTGAAATAAATATCATTGTCTTTTTGTATTCAGTTTGTATATTCTTAATTATTTTTCTTTCAGTTTCTACATCTATTTCACTAGTAGTTTCATCAAATACAACAAAATCCGTTTTTCTAAGTAAAGTTCTTGCAAGCAATATTTTTTGTCTCTCACCACCACTTAGATTATGACCATTTTCTTCTAAGAAATAATCTAAACTAATATTCTTATTTTTTAACATTTTATCTAGTTCTGTTACTTTTAATACTTTGTTAATCTCACTACTTGATACATTTTTATTTAAAATAATATTATTTTTTATAGTATCTTGAAATATATATTCATCTTGTGATGCATAACTTATATTATTTTTAACAGAGGATTCTTTTATATCATTTAGATCAATATTATTAATAAAAATATTATTATTTTTTATAGGTAGATTTTTAATTAATAATTTACATATAGTTGATTTACCTACTCCGTTTTTACCTGATATAAATATATTATCTCCTTTATTAATATTTAATGTAAAATTGTTAATTAATATCTTATTATTTATTTTATAGTTTATATTATTAAATTTAATATTTTGAATATCTTTTATAACTTTATTTGTATCGTTAGTTATTTCATAATTTAATAAATCATTTAATCTTTTATAAGATAAATTAGCATCCATATATTTTCTTATTAATAAAGTAATATTATTTAATGAAGAAAAGTATGTTGTTAGTAAACTAAATAACATAATTAATTCTCCACTAGTATATTTATTTGTTAATAAAACTAACATAGGAATATATGAAATAACTAATAGTATTGTAGATTTATGTATTAAATAAGTATTATAAGTATAGTATGAGTGCTGATATGAATGAAAGTTTTTTAATTGACTAGTTATAACTTTATTCTCAATATTTAAATTTTTGATAGTATCTATACCTAAAACATTATCTGTTAATATAGCATTATTATTAGAATAACTTTCTTTTAATTCATTTAGTTTTTTAATTTCGTGTTTAAGGGTGTGGAAGTCAAATAGAAAATAAACTATTGAACAAAATAGTAGAATTATAAACATTTTAAATGATGTGAATAATATAAAAATCAAAATAAAAGTTATTAATAATGCATCAATTACAGAAGATGATGTTAATAGATTTAGAAAATCTTTTACATAATATAAATCATTAATCTTAGATAATAAATCTCCTACTGGTCTACTATGGTAATAAGAGTATGGAAGAGAAAATAATTTTTTGTAAATCTTACTAGATAAGTCATCATCAATTTTATTATTAAATTTCAAAGCAATTTTATTATTAATGCAATAAGAAAATATTTTTAATATGAATAACGAAAGTATGGAAACAAATAGAATTTTTTTAGAAGTCATTATTTGCTTTAAAACAATAGAATATGAAATATCTATAATAGTTATTACTAAGTATATTATAAGAAGTATAATCATTAAATTCTTATTATTTAAAACTAGCTCCTTCAAATAATCAAAATAATAAGTATTTTCATTGACAATTTTACCTTCTTTTTTAAAAGTAATAATTATATTTTGCCAATCTTTTAGAAATTCATCTATTGTATAAGATATATCTCCTCTAATTGGATCAAATACAAGAATATTATCTACTTCAACATCTTTTATAATAACAAAATGATAATAATTATTTAGTTTTATATAAGCTATTATGGGAAACTCTACTTTAGATAAATCATTAAGTTCACATCTATATGCTTTAGCATTTAATCCTAAAGATTTAGATGTTTCCATTAAATTATATATTGATGTTCCATTTTCATTAGTATGAGATAATTCTCTTAATTTTTCTATCGAAACATCTCCTTTATGGAACCTAATAATGTTATATAAGCATGTAATCCCACAATCTCTTATACCTGATTGTTTTACATATCTCATTTTCACCTCCAATAATATTATTCTCGGTAAAAATAAAAATTCCCCTACTTTGGGGAATTTTTTTAATTAAAATTAACAGAAACTGATTTTAATATGTCTAATAGCTCAGTTTTATAGTCATTATAGTTAGCTTTTGTAACAACTTCTATTACATAAACTAAGTATCCAGGATCACTATCAAATGAAATAACTGATAGTTTATAAATACAATCTGAAGTAGAAACCTTATTCTTAGTTTTTACTTCTGCTTCTCCTTCATAAGATACTGTAGTTATTAAATAGTTATCTCCTTTTATTTCTTTTTTCTTACTAAATTCTATAAAATTCTTTTTACCTACTTTTAAATCTTCAATACCTTTATTTAGGAATTCATCTACTGTTTTTTGTTCATAATCAATAGTATTATATGTAAATGCTGAAAATACTATTGATTTATCAGTATTAATGACATATAAATCATATTCACCAACATCTTTTTGTTTATATCCATATCCAAATGTAAATGTTGTTTTAGTATCTTTTGTAGAATAATAATTTTTAGTAGCTTCTATTATTTTTTCTTCTTCTTTCTTTTGGTTATATAAATCAGTATATACATAAGTGCCATATCCGAATACTACTAAATAAAGAAGCATTGGTATTATATATAACATTGTATTAAATAAAATACTTTCTTCTTTTTCTACATATTTCATATAGAAATATGGAATTATAAATACATTAAATAATAATATTAATATAATCCATAATACTTTTTTATTAATATTATTTTTAATTATATATCTTATAAAATATATAACTAACACTACATCAGTTATTGCTATTATTATCATAATTAATAAATAGAATATAACTCCAAAACTTAAATATAAATTCTGTATATTTTTTATTTGTAATAGAATCTTTGCTAATGGATATAATACTGCCATTAGTAAAGTTAATATTGAAGTTATAAATAGCATTAAACGATTAACTCTCATATATACCTCCTAGAAAGTAATTTTTAATATATCAAAAATAAATCCTACTAGTACACCTATTGCTAATAATATTCCTATTATTTTGAAATTTTCTTTCTTATTTTTATTAAATCTAAATAATATTAATAATCCAACTCCTGCATTTACTAGTACACCACTTAATAATTTACCAATAGAAATAATATCATTTAAGTATAATTCTGTTAATAATACTGATGATGAACAGTTTGGTATTAATCCTATTAATGAAGTTATTATTACTCCAAATGGATTATTCTTCATAAGTATTTTTGATAATAAATCTTCTCCAAAATAGAACATTGCTAGATTTAATAAAAATGAAATTATTAATATATATAAAAATGTTTTTAATGTATGAATAATACTTGATTTAAGTACACCATGATTACAATCACAATCTTCAAGTTCACAGAAATCTTTTATATCTTCTTTTTCTTTTTTTCTAAAAATAAGATCAATTATAAAACCAAATACTAATCCTGTAATAAATTTAACAAGTAATATTTTAATTATTAGTACTATAGAAGCATTATGTCCAATTAATATAGGTAACATTTCATCAGATGTAGATAAATATACTGATATTAATGTTCCTAAACTAATAACTCTAGTAATATAAAAATTACTTGCACTTGCACTAATTCCACATTGTGGAATTATACCAAGCATACTACCAAATATTGGGCCTATTTTATTTACTTTTTTTAATTTATTATTTAATTTATCACCAAATTTATGTTCTAGTAATTCCATTAATATAAATGTAATAAATAAAAATGGCAACAATTTAAGTCCATCAATTAATGTATCTTTTACAATATCTAAAAATTCACTCATATATTTCTCCTTCGCTAGATAATTATATCACAAACTATAAAGCCTGCAAACATGTTAATAATATAGTACCTACTATTTCATCACTATTTGATCCTCTAGATAGATCATTAACAGGTTTATTTAATCCTTGTAATATTGGTCCATAACATTTTGCATTTGCAAATTCTTTTACTAATTTATAGCCTATATTACCTGAATTTATATCTGGGAATATTAATACATTAGCTTCACCATTTACTCTTGAATTTGGTGCCTTTATACTAGATACAGTCTTATTAATAGCAGCATCTACTTGTAATTCACCATCAAGTATTAAAGATGGATCTATATTTCTAGCAATATTAACTGCTTCTTTAACTTTATCTACTGATTCTCCTTTACCACTTCCTAAACTAGAATATGATAAAAATGCAGTAATCGAATCTTTATTAGTTAATTTTTTATATGTATAACTTGATTCTATACCAATCCATGCAAGTTCTTCACTATTTGGATTTATATTTAAAGCAGGATCACTAAATAAATATAATTTATTATTTACATCCATTAAAAAGAATGAAGAAACTAATTTGTTTTTAGCTCTTATTAATTCTAAAGCTGGTCTTATAGTATCCATACTAGGATGTGATGCTCCTGATACTATTCCATCTCCTATATTATTTAAAAGCAACATACATGCAAAATACATATTATTGTTTATTAATAATTCTTTTGCATCTTCTGGAGTTATACCTTTATGTTTCCTAAGTTCATATAATTCTTTAGAAAAAGAATCTATATATTCTCTTGGATCAATTACTTTAACTCCTGGGATATCTTTAATTAATTTGCCAATAACTATAATATTACAATAATCTAATACTTTTTCTATTGCTTCAACTACTCTTAAATCTTCACCTTCAGTTAATATTATTGTCTTCCTATCATTAGATTTAATTGTTTCTTTTATATTATCTATAAAATTCATATATTCACCTACTATAATATTATTATAGCATAAAAAAAAGACATTATGCTGCCTTTTTATTATGTTCCTTGTCATATTTTCTTTTATCTAATATATATTTAAGAGTTCTTCCCTTAGTAGGATATTCAACTCCTTCTGGTAAAACTAAACTGTCAATTCCAAATACACCATTCTTATAATATATAAAATTTTGTATTTGATCTTGTCTATTTTCTAAATCTATTATACCAGTTTCAAGGCTTTGTATTTCTTCTGTTTTAGCAGTTGGAAGTTTCTCTCTTAGAATATCTTGAGTTTCTTTATAATAATCCTTAGTAGCAGTTAATTTCTTTATTGATAAATTTCTAATTTGATTATAATCAACTAGACAACATAATTGAAGAATAAAACTTTTTAGTTCGGGATCCTCTACTTTAATAAATTGATTTTGATTCTCACTATTAATATTTGGATATCCTGATTCCCAAACTAGTCTTAATAATGTTCTAGGGGTTTTTAAATCCTTTCTTGCGTTAATATAACGTATGTCTTTTAATTGAATATATAGATAATCTTCCTCTGCATTAAAAATTCTCATGTATCCTCCTGATATAATAATTATAACATAAAAAAAGACGATTTATTCGTCTTTTTTAAATTTATCTATAATCATCTTAAAAATATTCTTCATTGGTTTCTTAGGTGGTTTAACATCACTTGGGAATTCTATATCCGATATCAAACCTTGTCTAAGATCATAAAATGTTTCAACTTGTGATCTTCTATATGTTAAATCGCAGCATATTGCACTGTACATCTTGGCTTTTTGAGATTTAGTAGCCTCATATAAATCCTTTTTAGCTTCTTCTATTTTACTATTAAGAACATCTATTAATTCAGATAATTCCTTTGGAGATTTACCATTTAATTTATCATAATCTTCAATACAATCAGCATATTCAATATATTTCATTGCGGCTTTTTCAGTAATTTTAATAAAATGATATCTAGTACAGTTTCTTGCTTCTATTAATCCAAATGATTCTAAAACATCTCTTGGAATATTATCTTTTCCTAATAAATAGTTTATATCTTCTAGTTGTACATAGACATATCCATCTTTAATAATTTTCATGATATCACCTTTTTCTTTAATATGTATTATATAATATATATACAAAAAAAATCAATCTTACGATTGATTATTTTTATATGGTGCAGGTGAAGGGACTTGAACCCCCATGCCTTGCGGCGTCAGCTCCTAAGGCTGATGCGTCTGCCAATTTCGCCACACCTGCATAAATTAAAAAAGTGGTGGACCCTGTAGGACTCGAACCTACGACCGCCCGGTTATGAGCCGGATGCTCTAACCAACTGAGCTAAGGGTCCACGAATGTAATATTATCATAAATAATACATTTTTTCAATATAAAAAATAAAAAAAATAAAGAAAGTTTTAACTTTCTTTATTATTTAGTAGCCTTTTTAGTTGTAGCTTTTTTTGTTGTTGTAGTTTTCTTAGTTGTAGCTTTCTTTTCAGTAGTTTTTTTAGTTGTAGTTTCTTTTTTTGGTGCTGCTTTTTTTACTGTTTCTTTCTTTTCTTCTTTAACTGTTTCTTTTTTTGCTACTTTAGTTTCTTTAGGCATTTTACCTTCTAAAGCATCTTTAGCTAATTTAACTAGATTAGCAAATGCTTCTTTATCAGATACTGCCATTTCAGCTAGCATTTTTCTATTAATTATAACTCCTGCTTTATTTAAACCATCAATAAATTTAGAATAACTAATATTATTAACTCTACATTCAGCATTAATTCTTGTTATCCATAATTTTCTGAAGTCTCTCTTTTTAGCTCTTCTATCTCTAAAAGCATAAACACCAGAATGCATTAATTGTTCTTTTGCAGTTTTATATAATCTATGTTTACTTCCAAAATAACCCTTAGCTGCTTTTAATATCTTTTTATGTCTTTGTTTAGTTGTATAACCTGTTTTAACTCTTGCCATAATTACCCTCCTATCTCATTCTATCAAGTAATTTCTTGATTCTCTTGTTATCTGCACTTGATAAACCATGTGCACTTCTTAATTTTCTTAATCTTTTTGATGAATAACCAACTGTATTGTGGTTAGCTCCTGCTCTTTTATATTTTACAGATCCACTATTTCTGATTTTAAATTTCTTAGCAGTTGCTTTATGTGTTTTTTGTTTAATTTTAGCCATATTATTTACCTTCCTTCTTTATTGGTGCTACCATCATATACATGAATCTACCTTCCATAACTGCATCTTTTTCAATAACACCATATTCTTTGATTGCTTCTGCAATCCTATTTAGAACTTCTTTACCAAGTTCAGTATGTGCCATTTCTCTTCCTCTAAATCTTATAGTTGCTTTTATTCTATGACCCTTTTCTAAATATTTAACCATTTGATTAACTTTAGTATTAAAGTCATGTACATCGATACTAACTGAGAATCTAAATTCTTTTAATTCTGCATTAGTACTTCTTTGTTTCTTAGCTGCTTCTTTTTGTTTCTTATTTTTTTCATACTTATATTTGTTATAGTCCATTAATTTACAAACTGGCTCATCAGGACTACCACCCATTTGTACTAAATCAAATCCTGCAGCATTTGCAAGAGTAAGAGCATCTTGTAATGGTTTAACTCCTAATTGTTCTCCATTAGGTCCAATAACCATTACATTATTAGCACGTATTTGCTCGTTTTTTAAAAGTTCATTATTTTTAGCTATATTTCAGCACCTCCATTAAAAAAGTGAATACAAGATATTTGTATTCACCTAAAAACCATATTAATTTAATAAAAATTAGTGGCTTTTTACCTATTACTATATGCAATCAGGTGAGATACAAAATCTTCTTTCCTTTTAAAATTCTTCTATATTATAAATTAAATATTATATTTTGTAAATAGTTTTTTATAAATTTCTTCTATTTCTTAAAAAGTCTGGAATATCGAATTCATCATCATCATTTGATGAAGTATCTACTGTATTTGGTCCCATATCAATTACTTGTTCAAGCATTGTATTTTCTAAGTTATCTTTATTTTGATCAAATCCAGTAGCAATTACTGTAACTATTATATCATCTCCTAAACTGTCATTAATAACAGCTCCAAAGATTGTATTAATATCTGTACCAGCAGCTTCTCTTACTACTTCTACAGCATCTTCAACTTCAAATAAACTTAAGTTAGTTCCACCAGTAATATTAATAATAGCATCAGTAGCTCCTCTAATATCAGTTTCAAGTAATGGACTACTTACTGATTGTTTAGCAGCTTCAATAGCTCTATTTTCACCAGTTGCAACGCCTATACCAATAAGTGCATCTCCTTTATTAGACATAACTGTTTTAACATCTGCAAAGTCTAGGTTTATTAATCCAGTAACAGCAATTAAGTCTGATATAGATTGAACACCTAATCTTAAAACATTATCTACTTCTTTAAATGCTTCAGTCATTGGTGTAGATTTATCAATTATTTCTCTTAATCTATCATTTGGAATAATAATTAATGTATCAACATGTCCTTTTAATCTTTCTAATCCTTCTTCTGCATGTCTACTTCTTGGTTTTCCTTCCCATGCGAATGGTTTAGTAACTATACCTACAGTTAGTGCTCCAAGTTCTTGAGCAATTTCTGCAATTACTGGAGCAGCTCCAGTACCAGTTCCTCCACCCATACCACAAGTAACAAATACCATATCTGCACCTTTAAGTACATCTGTAATTTCTTCTTTTGAATCTTCAGCAGCTTTTCTTCCTACTTCAGGATCAGCTCCTGCTCCTAGTCCAGTTTTACCAAGTTGAATCTTAATATCAGCTTTTGAACTATTTAATACTTGTCTATCAGTATTAGCAACAATAAATTCAACTCCCTTAACCCCTGACTCTATCATTCTGTTAACAGCGTTATTACCACCGCCACCAACACCGATTACTTTAATTTTTGCTAATTGATCGATTTCTAATGCCATAACCTACTCCTCCTTCTCAAAAAAATATCCAAAGAATTTACTAAAACTAAATCCCTTATTGTTTTTCCTTTCTTCGACTAATTTATATTCCTTATCTTCGTTAAACATAGTATATTCTCTGCCACGAAGTTTTAATTTTTCAATAAAATACTTAATCATTCCATAGCTTGATGTATATACATAATTTCTAATTCCAATTACATCGAAATCTTTATTAACTACTTTGTCTCCAAAAACTTCATTTGCAATCTCATTAAAACCTGGTACGTTTACTATACCACCTGTAATAATTATATAACTAATTTCCTTTTTTGTTAAGTAATTTATCTCTTTTTTTGCTTTTTCTAATATTTCTTTTAGTTTATTTAAAGCGATTTCACTAGCTTCATATTGATTAATTTTAACTTTTATATTAGCTTTATCTTTTGTTTCATAAATTTCACTTTGAGATGCAGTGTTTCTATCAAACATAATAAACATATCTTTTAAACCAGATGCTTTATCTAAACTAATGTTATATGCATATGATAAATCTTCTTCAATTAAGCTAGAGCCCATATGAATTATATTAGAATCTCTAAGTATTCCATTGCTAAATATAGATACTTCAGTTTTATCTGTTCCAATATTTATGACTCCAACACTTTCTTTATCAAATTCTTTTTCTTTTAGAGCACAATAATCTCCAATAGAATTAAATAATATATCAACTACTTCTACTCCTGCTTGTGATAATAAACTAACTTGTTTATATATATTTATTTTTGGAGCAGTAATCATCATAGAGATAACACCTAATTTATCTGCGTGTATTCCTCTTGGATTTTTTACTTCTGCTCTATCATCAATTATATATTTAATAGGCATAACTGTAACTAATTCTTCTTTTTCAGGAATCTTATTATATATTGATGCTTGAAGTGAATTTAATATATCTTCAGATGTAACTATTTTATCTTCTCCTGTTATTGTAGTATAACCTTCAGTAATAGCATATCTAGCATCATTTATAGGCACACTAGTAATAGCTTTATCTATTTTTACACCTAGAGATTTATTTATTTCTGCTAAAGCTTCTTTTAATGAAATAACAGCATCTTTTAGTTCTACTATCATTCCATCTTTAATACCTTTAGAAGGATAACTAACATTTGCTAATATATTTAAATTCTTATCTAATTCTTCAAGAACAACTATCTTTATAAAACTAGATCCAATATCAATTGAAGAATAAATCTTACGCATAAAGGTCCTCCCTATATTAGTATTAATTATACCATAATATTGTTATATTACCTAGTATTTTCATAAAAAAAAGAAAACTTTTTAGTTTTCTTTTGGTACAAAATAATTACCATAATCTAGGTATAATATACCTTTTTTATTTTCAACCGAATCTATTACACTTCTATATTCATTTATCTTAGTTAATTTAGAAATAGTAACATATACATAATTACCATCATTCATAGAAAATAAGAATCTTTCTTTATCTATTCCATTAGGAACATATTTAATTTCAGATATTACATCTAATATATCTAAATTTACTTTATTCATCTTCTTTAAAAACTTCTTATATATTTCTTTGTCTTCTATTTCATTAACTAAAACAGGGGCATTATCATATTTATAACTAATGGTATCTCCATTTTCTATAACACTATAATTATTCTTTTCATCAAAGAATAATATCTTATATTCAGTAACATATACTTTTGCTTCTAATGCTAAAGTTCTTTTTATCTTAACATCTTTAATTCTTTTGTTTTTATTAATTATTGCTTTCTCAGTTAATGTATTTACGAATAAAAATGAAGATTTTTTATTAAGTTTTAATATATCTAATACTTGTTCATCAGATAAGTATTTATTATTATAAACATAATAAGTTCTTACTTTTAAGAAACTAATTGCATATATTACTAGAGATAGAATTAATAATAGTAATATTGCTAATGCTACTCTTTTTAATCTAATCTTCCTTTTCTTCTTTTTTTTCATACTAATCCTCAAAATTAATAAATCTTTGTTCTACATGTAAATCTATATTATATTCTTCTTTAACTTTAGACTTAACTAAATCTATTAAAGCTTTAATATCTTCTCCTGTAGCATTACCAATATTTATAATAAAATTAGCATGTTTTTCAGAGATTTGAGCTCCACCTATTGTATATCCTTTTAATCCTAAATCTTCAATTAATTTGCCTGCAAATATATCTTCAGAGGGATTTCTAAATACTGATCCTGCAGAAGGATACTCAAGAGGTTGTGAATCTATTCTTCTTTGTTTTCTCTTATCCATTAATGCTTTTATTTCATCTTTGTCACCTGGTGTTAGTTTTAATACTGTACTTATAATAATATAATTATTCTTTTGGAATAAACTTTTTCTATAAGAAAAATCTAATTCTTCTTTAGGTAATGTCTTTAATTCAAGATTTTCATCTAGAAAAGTAACTGTTTCTACTAAATTAGACATATCGCTTTTATAAGCACCTGCATTCATAAAGATTGCACCACCTATATTACCAGGAATACCTGCTGCAAATTCAAGCCCACTTAATCCATTATTTAAAGCATCCATAGATAGTTTAATTAATTGGTATCCTGCTTCTACATCTATTTTATCTCCTTCTATTTTCATAGAATTTAAATTACTTAGATTAATAATTACTCCATCATATTCTTTAGATGAAAATATAGTATTAGAACCATTACCAAGAATCATATATTTCATATTATTCTTTCTTAAATATTTTATTAGATTTATTAATTCTTCTAAATCTTTAGGAGTAATAAAATATTTACAAGTTCCTCCTACTTTATAAGTTGTATGGTCTTTTAAACTTTCATTTGTCTTAATGTTTTCTTTTTCTATCATGCTATTTCACCAACTTTTCTATTTCGTTATATATTTTCTCCCCTGCATCAAATACTTCTAATTTCTTTAAATTAGATTTAATTTCTTTTAATTCTTCTTCATTATTAATTAATTCATTTATTTCTTTTATTAGACTTTCTGTAGTTAAATTCTTTTCTTCAATTATTCTACCTGCTCCATTATTTACTAAATCCATAGCATTCTTATATTGATGATTTTCAGTTACATAAGGGCTTGGAATAAATATAGTTGGAGTATTAGTCCCTATTAATTCACTTATAGTAGTAGCACCTGCTCTTGATACTAATAAATCAGTTTTACTAAATAATCTATTTAAATTATCTATAAAAGGTTCTATAAATACATTACTTGTTCTTTTAATCTTTTTATAATCTTCATAATAATCTTTACCTGTTACTATTAATACTTCATAACTAGGATCAAATTTAGTCAATGATTTTTGTAATACTTCATTAACTGTTTTAGATCCTAAAGAACCCATTACTATTAATACTAATTTTTTATCATCAGTTAATCCAAATTTTCTTTTTGAATAAGGTACTAAATTATGTACACTGTCTCCTTGAGGATTACCCGTATAAACTACATTTACATTATCAACTTTCATACTCTTAAACGAAGTACATAATGTATCTGTATATTTAAGCATTATTTTATTTGATAATCCTAAAACACTATTTTGTTCATGTACTAAAGTTTTACATCCACATTTTTTAGCAGCATAAATAACTGGAGCCATAACATAACCACCACATCCAATTACTATATCTGGTTTAAAATCTTTTATTATTTTTTTAGATTTTTTTATAGCACTTAAAAATTTAAATACTGCTTTTATATTATTAAGGCTTAGTTTTCTTTGTATTCCATAAGTATCAAGCCCTACATAATCAATATTATGACTTGGTATTATATCTTTTTCCATTCTAGTTGTAGTACCTATATATAAAAATTCTGCATCTTTATTATGTTCTTTTATCTTATTTATAATTGCTAGAGCAGGATATATATGCCCTCCTGTTCCACCAGCAGAAACTATTACTCTCATCATATCACCATAATAATTATATCATAGCAAATAAAAAAGAAGAATATTTTTCTTCTTTTACTTTACTCTTTCCAAATAGCATTAGCTATATTATTAACTACTGGTATCTCAAATCTTTCATCATTAAATGCTTTAATAACTGCAATTATTGAAAGAATAAATACTGCTAATGAAACTAATCCAATTACACTAGTAACTATAGTAAATAGTACTGATACTATAAATAATGGTGAGAATGCAAATGCAAATGCAATAGCACCAAGTATTGATTCAATTATAGATACACCAAGATATACTAAGAAAGCTGCTCCTGATTGTTTATAATGAAATCTTGCATCATTAGATACTTTTTCATTTTTCATAAATGCAAATATTAATCCTAAGAAACTTAATAGATATACTAATATAGTTTCATATTTTAATTCCATCCCAGTTATTGTTTTGTTAACTTTTTCAACTTTACTTTTAGCCATAAATTCCTTCCTTTCTAAATCCAAACTCCATATATAATAGATACTGCTCCTAATATGAATCCTGCTACATAGAATAGTTTAACTATATCAGGTTCATTCCATCCTAATTTTTCAAATGAATGATGAAGTGGAGCCATTGGGATTATTCTTTTACCTCTAATTTTAATTGATGCTATTTGAAGTATTACTGATAATGTTTCAATAACAAATACTCCTCCTACTATAACAAGTAAGAATTCTCTTCTTGTAAGCATTGCTATCATAGCAAGTGTTCCACCTAGAGCAAGTGATCCTGTATCACCCATAAATATTTTAGCAGGATATGAATTAAATGCAAGGAATCCAAGGAGTCCACCTACTAATATAAAACAGAATATTGCTATTGAATCATATCCAGATAACCATGAAGAACTCCATGCAATCATACCATATACACCAAATGCTATAACAGATAATCCTGCAGCAAGTCCATCTTCTCCATCAGTTAAATTAACTGCATTGCTTGTACCTACAAGCATAAATAATATAAAGAAACCATATAAGAATCCTAAATGAAGATTAATATTTAAACCAATAATTTCTACATTAGGATTTGATCCATCTTTTATGTATAAATAGAAAATAATGATTGCTAATACTATCTGTGCTATAAACTTTTGTAGTCTTGTTAATCCTTTTTCATTAGATTTAAATTTTAGTTTAAGAAAATCATCAACCCACCCTATTACAGCATATCCAAGGAATACGAATAAAACTATAAATAAGTTGGTAGAAAGATTCATCTTATTTGTTAAAACTAATGCTGCTATTGTAATTAATGTAGATACTATAAATATTAAGCCTCCCATAGTAGGAGTTCCACTCTTCCCTTTATGTTGTTTTACATATTTGCTTGTTACTTGTCCAAAATGCATTTTTTTCATAAATGGAACAAAAAATAAACCAAAAACAGAAGATATAATGAATCCTATCATTAATGCTAATACTGATTTTGTTAATACATACATTTTCTAACACATCCTTTGCCTATTATTAATTATAACATATACTAATAATATTAGATATTATTTTTTTATTATTTACATAAAAAATAAGCGATAAATCGCTTATTTAAATATTAATTTATATATTAGTCTAATTGATGCTGGTATTGATTTAATAAAGAATTTAGCTGCTACTACAAATTCTCTAAGAGTTCTTCTAACTCCTCTTAAAAAATTAAATATAATATCCGCATCATGATTAGCATATTTTTTATATAAAAGAGCTTTGAATTTACTAACTTTTTCTTTCTTTCTATAGTTATATCCATCATATGGTATACCGAATGTATTAACTACATAATATTTAACAAAATAGAAATATGATTTAGTTAATGCTTCTACTGCAAAGTTATAATCTATATATCCATGAGGGAATCCCTTAGTATTCTTTTCTTTTTCAATATTTTCATCAAGAACTTTTTCAAAATTCTTAACCATTATCTTATATGAGAATCCTTTTTGAATTTTCTTACGGCAATTAGATTTAATATTATCTAAATCTTTTATTACTCTACCTACTTCTTCTACATATTCATCTATTTCTTTATTATATGTATCTTTATCTGCATTTTCATTATAGTGAACTACACCTCCTACTGATGAATCGATAAGTTCAGTTTGACCACCTACATCAGTAGATACTACCGGTACTCCCATAGCAAGTGATTCATATGATGTTAAAGCAAGTCCTTCAAGTGATGAACAATTTATTGTTATATCACTAACTTTATATATTTCTTCAGAATTAGATACCATTCCAAGCATTCTAAAGTTATCATCCACTAATCTTTCTACTTTTTTCTTTAATGGGCCATCTCCTCCAATAAGGAAATAAGTATTAGGATGTTTTTCATGAATTCTCTTGCATATTTCTACAAACATCTCCGGTCTTTTTTCATCTGATAAACGTGCAATCATTGTAATAATTAGTTTATCTTTTGGAAGATTATATTTCTTTAATAATTCCTTTTTATCATACTTTTCAGGATCAAATCTTTCATCATCAGTACCTATATATAATGTATTAACATTCTTCTTATTATAATTAGTTTCTAATTGTTTTTTTGTAAAATTATTACATACATAAGTTCCTGAAAGATACTTATCTACATCCATAGTGCATCTTCCAAAACCTTCTCTTGGATCTGCAGAATCAATAGAATGAATATAATCTATAAAAGGTACTTTTGGATATTTACCTTTTAAATATGGAACCATATAATATCCATATTGACTGTTACTTACTACTACTTCATCAATATTTCTACTTTCCATTATGTAATCAACAAAGTTAATATATGCATTTCTATCTAAGAATGATGACATATCATAAACACATTCTGCATATTCTTTAAATTCTTGTTCAAATTCATTTATATTTGGGGTAGTTGTAATAATAATTGGATTATATTTTTTCTTATCTAATCTTTTAATTAATTCAAGATTGAATATATCTGCTCCTCCTACTACCATCCAAGGGAATATAAATAATATATTTTTTCTATTATTATCCCTTTTATACATAGGAACTACCATATTAAGTTCATTTACTGTATCATATTTACTTCCCTCACGAGGGAATTGAATTATATCAACATTATTTTTTATACCTTTAGCAGTTTCTTTGATATACTTCATTGCTCTTTTTTTATTTTGATTAGCACGTGAGAATTCTCCTGTACTATTTATACGATACCAGAATAATTTATCGCTTACTCTAATTGGAATTTTACCTGCTTTAAGTAATTTTAACCATAAGTTCCAATCTTCATATAATCCTTTTTCCTTAAGACCAAAGCAACCTACTTCAAGCAAATCACTTTTCTTAACCATTGAAGCTATACAAATGACATTTTCAACCATTTCTCTTTCAACAGTTAACCATTGTTCCCAGATAAATTCTCTATCTCCAAAGTTAACCATTGTAGTATATGCAAATGATGCTTCAGGATGTGTTTCAAGTGTCCAATATAAGCATTCTAGCATTGTTTTATCTATAATATCATCACAATCTAAGAAGAATACATATTTAGTATCTTCTGAATGTTCTATACCATAATCTCTTGCTACTGATGGACCACCATTTTCTTTATGAAATACTTTAATTCTATTATCCATCTTTTCTAATTTAGCTAATTCTTTTAAAGAATCTTCTTCTTTAGAGCCATCATCTACTATTATCCATTCAAAATATGGATATGTTTGACTAAATACAGAATTAGCAGTTTCCATTAAGGTCTTACCACCATTATAAAATGGTGTAACTATACTAATTGTAGGTTTTTCATTATTTAATACTGTGCCTATCTTTTCTATTCTTTGACCTGGTTTCTTTTTATAATCCATAATTAATCTCCTTAACTTTACTATATATAATTATATAATATTTTTAACTAAAAAAAAAGAAAAGACTACTTCTTTTCTTGTTTTTTTAATACTAATTTTTTTATTAAGCTTTGAATTGTAACTATTAGATAAGATATTAATACTGATACTATAAATGAAACAATTGTAACTAAAATTATTCTTAATATATCTTGTTTTAATCCATCGCTTATCCAATGCTTTGATAAATCTTTTTCAAATTTTTCTATTATATATACATGTATCATATAAATATATAAAGTACATGATGAAATAATAGGAATTATCTTTGTAAATATTGTTTCTTTTTTAAATTTAAAATATTCTTTTGCAAATAAATATGAGAATACTGCAGGTATTATTGGGAATATACTTGTTACTACAAGCATCTCATCATTTCTAGAACCATCAACAAAGAAATGATCTGCAACTGGTATCATACATATGCATATAATTGATAATATACCAAGTACTCTTCTCTTATTCTTTGATATCTCATATTTATGTAAATAATACCCTATAAATAAACAATTAATATGAGAAAATATATTTGGTAAAGTAAATGCTTTTAACATACCATATTCATATCTATTTGTTAATAAATATGTTGTATTAAAGACATTTGATAATATAAATATAATTATTATTAAATACAATAATTTTTTTCTATCCAAGTTTTGTACTAATACTTGTAAAAAAGGAATTATTAAATATATTAATATAATTGCATACATATACCATAAATGATATTTTATACTACCATTTAAGAATGCCAATATAAAATCTTTAATACTTAAAGATGCCCCTACTTTATTGCATTCATATATATAATAAAAAATTGAAATTAAAAAGAAGGGAATCAATAGTTTAGGTATTCTTTTTTTAAAATAATCACTATATTTTTCAGTTGTTTTAGATAGCATAAATGTTCCTGTTATCATAAAGAAAATAGGAACCGCTATGCGAGTAAATGAATCAACAAATGTTAAAAGTGCATAATATTTACCATTTGTGTAGAAATATTTATCTCTATATAAAGCCATTACATGAATAACTACAACTAAAAATATTGCGATAATTTTTAGAATATCACTATATAATTCTCTCTTCTTATTCACTTTAATTCTCCTCAATACATTTTTTAATTTCGTTTGAAACCTTTGAATATCCATCTGAATTTAAATGTAATCCGTCATAAGTATATTCTGGTTTTAGGTTTCCGTTTTCATCAGATAATTTGTTATACATATCTAAATATGTAACACCATTTTCTTTACTATATTCTTTTAATTTATTATTTAATTTAACTATTTCTTTGTTTTCTCTTTTTCCAGTAGATTGTTTATTAGTTTTCTCACAATCTTGATTTACTGGATATATAGACTCTAAATATATTTCTGCATATGGCCTATTTGTTTTAATCTCTTTGATTAATTCTAAAATATTGTCATATGCTATTTCACTATTTGAGTCATCACTGTTTAAATCATTTGTACCTATTTGAATAAATACCTTGGTAGGATTATATCTATAAACTGTTTCATCAAGATTATTTAATAAATCTTTTGTTTTATATCCTGCAAATCCACTATTTATAATTGGTGTATCATCATCAAAAAAATCAGAAATAGGATACCAATCAGTAATTGAATCTCCTAATAAAACATAGTTTTTGCCTTGTTTAGTTTTTACTTCTTTAACAGCTTTTTCTTTGTCCTTTTCGATATTTTTAATTTCTGTTTCTGTATTCCATATAAATAATGCAAGTACAATTATCAATGCTGTTTGAATTAAATTAAGCATTATTAACACCTTATTATTTTTAGTTTTAATATTCTTTTTTGTTTTTCTCTTTTTACTCTGTTTTTTCATATTACCACTCCAATAATCTATTAGGTATTCTATAACATTTTAGTTTTATTGTCTACATATATCAAACAGTTTTACTCTTTTTTTCAAAAAATTAAAGAGTCAATAATTATTGACTCTTACGTTTAGCCAGCTTGCTATCAATCATATTTTTTAAATTAAATAACCCTAATACTGCTGCAATTATAAATATTCCTGAATAGCAGTACATATACCTAGTTCTTGGTTCAAATAGTGTTAAGAATAATACTAATCCAAAAACAGAAAGCATAATTACAAATTCTTTTTTATTATTATCCTTCTTTATTATGAAAGGACACAATAGCAACACTATTAGCCAAATATAATTTTGCACTTGTAAAAATAAATCATAGTACTTACCATCACCATAATATATTTGTCTTAAAAATTTAGCAAAATTATTTGGTGCCTTTGATTTCTTATAGAAAAAGCTTGGTGTTCCATCTACTCCCCAAGAAAAACTACCATCATTAAAGTTTAATAATGTCTTCTTCGAATAAAATGATACTGTTTGAGAAAAATTTCTACTTAGTACCCTTTTTTTAATTTTTGACAAATCATTTCTTTTTCCATAAATGATTGTATCATCTTTATCTTGTTGACTATAAGCACCTAACGTTTCATCATTTTGTCCCATCGCAAGATAATGTATGAAAGTAAATGGTTTAGCATATGAGACAGGTTTAAATCTTAAATAAATAGCACTTGCCTTATTAATTAATACTCCGCAAACTATACCTACTATAAATACTCCACCTATTTTAAGGTATTTTTTAATTGAATGTTTGTTTATGTTTTTTATGTTAGAAATAAATTCTATTATAATAATCGCAATTAGTAAAATTATAACTGTAGGTTTTATTTTGTATCCTACAAACGAAACAAAACCAATCAATACATAATCCCTTAATTTCTTATCCTTTGAATATAAATACATTAATATAGTTACACATGGTAGCGCAAATGTATCTGAATACGGAATATTAATCCATGGGCTTAGTAACACAAGTGGTAACATAATAATGTACCCAATTATTGCTGCTTTTGAATTCTTTAAATTCTTTATAGTTAATGCAGTAAATACGCCAGATATATTAACTAAAAAAGCATTAATTATTAATGTTGTAATATAGTATTTCCCAATAAAAGGAAGCTTTCTAATAAATGCTAATATAGCTGTTAATAATATATTATTAGGATAAACGGATAAATAATAATCTTCTTTTACTGTACCTGTTTTGACATATGTATCAACTAGTTCTCTAATTACTTTAACATCCCAACTTGTATAAAAATAAGTATTTACTATCAATATAATTTGAAGAACACCTATGGCCAAAAACAATACTAATAGTATTTTCTTGAAATTATGATCATTTATTTCTTTATCTTTATAGAATCTACAAAATAGGAAGACAAAAATAAAGAACGGTATCAATACAAATATATTACTAATAAGATATTCTCTTTTTAAATAATAAGGGATTCCAGAAAAGAATAATAGTAATACTAATACTATAAGAAACATTATTCCATATAGTATAGGTATTAATTTTAATAGTGATTCAAAGCTAAGTTTTTTCTTTGTTTCTTTCATATAAACCTCTTTCTTTTTTTATATAATATTGAATTATATTATTTTTCTTCTAAATTTTCTGAAATTATGTATCTTGGTCTAGCTTTAGTTTCACTATAAATCTTACCAACATATTCTCCTACTACGCCAAGTCCTACTAGTTGTACTCCTCCTAGGAACCAAATAGATATAGCTAAGAATTTAGTACCAGTAAATGCTTGCCCAAGAATTAACATAACTATTGAATATATTAATAATCCTAAACTTACTAGTATTGTAAATACCCCAAAACTTGCAATTAATCTTAATGGTTTTACACTAAATGAAGTTATTCCGTCCCATGCAAAATTAAGCATTTTCTTAAGTGGATATTTAGATTCTCCAGCAAATCTTTCATTACGTTCATAATAAACTACATCTGATTTGAATCCAACTAGTGGGAACATTCCTCTTAAGAATAAATTAACTTCTTTGAAATTAGAGAATTCTTCTAATACTCTTTTTGATGTTAGTCTATAATCAGCATGATTATAAACACAATCTACTCCTAAAGCACTCATAAACTTATAGAATCCTTCTGCAGTTACTCTCTTAAAGAAAGTATCTTTCTTTCTAGCACTTCTAACACCATATACTATATCACAGCCGTCATAATATTTTTCTAACATTCCATCAATTGCATTAATATCATCCTGTAGATCTGCATCCATACTGATTATTACATCAGCATAGTTTTTAGCAGTCATTAAGCCACCTAATAATGCATTTTGATGTCCTCTATTCCTAGATAATGTCACACCTGTAAATAATGGTTCTTTTTTATGTATTTCTTTGATTATTTCCCAAGTTTTGTCTTTTGAACCATCATTAACATACATTACTTTACTCTTAGGTGAAATTTTCTTATCTTTTATTAATTTCTCCATCTTAATTTTTAATTGTCTTGTTGTTTCTTCTAGAACTTCTTCCTCATTATAGCAAGGAATTACAACATATAATATTGATTCTTTTTTCATTTTTATCACTCCTATTAATAAAGTTTATTATTTTTAAAGTTTATTCCACATCCTCTGTGGTTCCATCCATATAGTCTATGATTAATTCTTTTTGCCCATAATATCTAGCAATATCTCTATTTGGCCAATCATTTTGGTTATGAACTATGTCTGCTAAACCATAATTAGGATTTTTACTATTATTAGTATAATATGGAGATAAAATAATAGGATTTTCTCCATCACTATTTTTAATCAATTCAATTCTATCATTCCATGTCATTCTTAATCCATTTATATCCTTTACTAATGAAATAAAATCAACTATATAAACAAACGAAGATATAATTATTGCATCAATGATTATTGGTTTAAAAATCTTACTTATTTTTTCTATATCATATAGAAGAATCATTATTGCTATAGTAAAAAATACAATTACACCAAACCAACTTCTTTCTGGGAAAGAAGGAGATAAAACCATGGAATATACAGATAGTATTGCTCCTAGAATAAAACCATAAACATATTTATTTATTTTTTTATGATTAAAGATATAAATTGTAATTAAGATTACTAGTGCTGCTATAAATATAGTACAATATTTGCCCATACCCATAGTACATTCTATAAATCTCTTAATCCACTTAATTATTATAAAATCATTGTCTACGAATTCTGCACTTCTTACATAATTACCAGGAGCTGCAATCATTATTATAAATCCTATTATTGATCCAATTAATCCACTAATTTTCCATTTTGGAATTTTTTCTTTATTGATTTTATCTATTATAAGAATTGAAGATAATATTGTAATTAATCCGAAAGATGTATTTTCATTTGTCCATCCAGAGATTACCCCAAATAGGAACATTGCTATTAATCTTATTATGCTATCTTTCTTATCATTCTTCGATAGAATACTATGAACTAATAAAAGTATAATACATGTAGTCCATATATAATTACATGCCCCAACTAACCATATACAATTTTGTCCAAATACTGGTGTTAAAAAGTATAAGATAAAATGTATTCCAAGTAAAAGAAGTGGTTTTTCCTCTTTTCTTTTTCCTTTTGATATCTTATAAATTAAATAAATTAATGTAGTATATACAGCTGAATTCAATATATTAAATATTACTTTAGGGAGCATCAAAAAAGTGCACGCAAAAGTATGGGATACAATTCGTCCACCCCAACCAAAATAATGATCAATCATTCTGTTTACTATATCCATTACATTTGTAATTCTCTTTTGATCTACTCCTATTCCATATGAAAAATCATCAGCAATTAATGGCGTTAAAAAATTTAATACTAACATCATTAAAAAAATTGATGCTAATATAACTTTTATCCATGTCTTTGCTTCAATTTTCTTAATTCTATTTATTAACTTCATGTTTCCTCCTGTATAGACTTACGTATAATTTAGTTAAGAATTTACTCTTTTCTATTATTCTCTTTTTGCCTCTGTTTTCATAATATTTATTTTTCTTATAATCAGGCACTTCTTTCTTTAAATAATCAAATGCTTCATCGATAAATTCCATTGCATCTTTTTTATTTGGTTGAACTCTTTGTTGAATAGTATAGTTAGTTAATATTCTGACAGTAAGTTTATCTATTTTCTCTTTTAGATAGTCTTTACTTTTAGTATATTTTCTAATCTTATTAACTATCTTTAATATATCAAAGCATCTTCTGTCTCTGACAGTAGTTTCACTATTATTATGTATTACATAATAGTGAAGAGGTTCATTAACTTTACCTATCTTTTTAGCAGAGCAAAAAGACTCTATAACAAAAGGAGCATCTTCATATTTTAAGTTTTCTACAAACTTAATATTATTATCTATAAGCATCTTTTTATTATATAGTTTACCCCATGGATTAAGATTTTCAGTAATAATATCTGGATTTTCTTTTAAAGAAGAACTTTCAAAATCAGGTAAGTTTACTCTTACCTTTGATTTATCATATACTCTATAGAAATCACACATACTGATATCTAAATCATCATTAATACACTTGGTATATAATAGTTCACATTCTTTTTCATCTATATAATCATCACTATCTACAAACATAATATATTTACCACTACTCTTAGATATACCATAGTTTCTTGTATAACCTATTCCATGATTAGTATTTTTAAAATATTTAATTCTAGAATCATTAATTGATTTTATAATATCTTCAGTTTTATCAGTAGAGCCATCATTAACAACTAATATTTCTATTTCTTTTTTAGTTTGATTAACTACTGAATCCAAACATTTTTTAATATATTTTTCACCATTATATACTGGTATTATTACACTAATGTCAGCCATAAAGCCTCCTTATTTTTTTAAATCTTCTTCTGTCTCCCTAACAAAATATATAGGTCTATTCTTTACTTCTAAATAAGTCTTTGATAAATACATACCAATTATTCCTAAGAAGAATAATTGTAGTCCACTAGTAAATATTATTATACAAGCAAGTGATGGCCATCCACCTACTGGATCACCCCATACTAGTGTCTTAACAATAATTACTATTATTGCTACAAAAGCAATAAAGCATAGTATTAGACCAAATACTGCAGCCATTACTAATGGAGTTGTAGAGAATGCAAGAATTCCCTCTAATGCATACTTAAATAACTTCCAGAAACTCCATTTAGTCTTACCTGCTACTCTCTTTGGTGTTTCATACTTTATCCATTTAGTTTTATATCCAACAAAGCTAAATATACCCTTAGAATATCTATTATATTCTTTCATACTAATTATGGCATCAACCATTTTTCTTTTCATTAATCTAAAATCTCTAGCTCCTGCTACTTGTTTAGTAGTAGATATTTTACCTATTAAGCTATACCACATTTTAGTAAATAATTTACGTACAAATCCATAATCTTTATGATCTGGTGAATGTAATGCAACACAGTCATAATCTTCTGTAGTAAGTGTTTTATACATATCTAAAATCATTTCTGGTGGGTCTTGTAAATCAACATCCATGATTGCAACATAATCACCCTTAGATGCTTCTAATCCTGCATACATACCAGCTTCTTTACCAAAGTTTCTAGACATAGATATATATCTAACACATGAATTTTTACGTGCTAATTCTCTTATTTCTCCTAAACTATTATCTTTACATCCATCATCGATAAAGATATATTCAAAATCAACTTCAGTTAATTTGTTTCTTACTTTTTCTATTTCTTTATAGAATAGTGGTATTGATTCCTCTTCATTATAACAAGGAACAATAATTGATATTAATTTCTTATTTTTACTCATAAAACACCTCTATTTAGACCTTATTCTTGAATATATTTTTGGGCTAATATTCATAATTATCTTCTTTATTTTTCTAGATAATGTATCTGATAACACATTATCTAATACTTTATCTTGTTTCAATTTATTTTTATATTCTTTGTAATCTTTACCTTTTAATTCACATATTTTTAGAATTAAACTATTTGCTATAAAACTTTTAAATATAGTTTTATCAACCTTGACCTTATCTATCTCTTCATTTAGATATAAATAATGTTCGTAGAAATCACTAACCTTCTTTTTCACTTTATTATAATCATTATTAGTCATAATACTATTGCTTCTTATACAGTAATTATATCCAATATAATTAATGCTATTAACAATGTTAGCTTTAATTATAATCAATGGTGTTAATCCATAATCTTCATGAATTGCACCCTTTTTAAATTCAAATTTTTCTTTTAAATAATATTCTCTTTTAATTGCATATGCCCATGCATTTTCAACAAAGTGATATCTTGTTATTAAAGAGAATGCCTCTTCACCCGATTTAGATTTAAATGATGATTCAGGATAATCTTTTTTGTTATTATTTTCATCAACTTCTCTTATTTGAAATCTAACTACGTCAGGATTATTATCTAAAGATTTATTAATTTCTTTTAATAAATCTTTATCCCAAAAATCATCTGAATCAATGAAAATTATATATTCTCCTTTAGTTTTCTTAACACCTTCATTTCTAGCATCAGATAATCCGCCATTCTTTTTATGAATTACACTTATTCTTTTATCCTTGAAACTATTACATATATCTTTTGTTTTATCTGTTGATCCATCATTTACAATTATTAATTCATAATCACTAAATGATTGATTAAGTACACTCTTAACTGCTCTTTCAATATAATCTTCAACATTATATCCAGGCATTATTATACTAAATTTAGGCATTATATCACCTCATTAAATAAGTTTTCTAAATCTTTTATTCTTTCTTTTTGAATATTATCTATAGAAACAATTTTATTTCTTTTAGATTTATCAAGAATATTTTTAACTTCTTTTACCATTTTATCTTCATTCTTAGATATTATATATGCATAATCTCTTATATCAATTTTATCATCTGATACTGGTATAGTAGTTATTATTGTTTTATTTAAAACTAATGCTTCTAAATAAGTAACTGGAAATCCTTCATAATCAGATGTTAAAATTATATAATCACATTCTTTCATATATGGATATGGATTTTCTTTTCTACCAAAAAATGTAATTTGATCATTCAAATCATTTTTAGTTACTAGAGCTTCATATTTATATCTATCTGGGCCATCTCCTACTATCCATAAATCTATATTAGATATATTTTTAACTAAGTTAATTGCTCTACCTAATTTTTTAGAAGAATCATCTAATCTTCCTACAAATAATAATGTTTTATTATTTTTCTTTAGAGATAATTTTTCTTTAGATAATTTAATAATATTATCTACATTTATAAAATTATTAATTACTACTAATTTTTCTTTTAAACTTGGATATATTTTTTCAAAGCAATCTTTTGATTCATTAGATACAAATATTATATGTGTAAATTTATCAACATTCCTTGTATTAAAGAATTCACAAAATTCTTCTTTATTATACAAATCTTTATAATTACTATGAACATATAAAGATGAATTAGTTGATCCAATTAAAGCAAGTTTATTTGCACTATATGAATATGTTGCATAGCAACAACTAAAATCATATTTGTTTTTATTTTTTAATTTGAATATTAACTTTCTACTGAAATTAATTAGTTTTCTTATAGGAGTTATCTTTAAGGTAGATACTTTTAATTCTTTTAAGATAACATTCTTATTTAAATCTTTTAAGAATGCACCCTCTTTCTTTTCTAATACTAATGTTACTTCATATTTAGAATAGTCTATATTATTAAGTAAATTAATAAGAGCTTTTTCTATTCCTCCAATATCTAAAGTGTTTGCTGTAAATAATAATCTTTTTTTCATGGATACCCTCCATTTTCTATATATAATTATAACATAAAAAATAAAAAAAATAAGACTTATGTCTTATTTTTATTCTAATTCTGAAAGAATTACTGGAACCATTTGTTTCTTTCTTGAAGCAAGTCCATCAATATATGTCATTTGTTTAAAATCAGCTTTCTTATAGCCTGCTGCTAAAATGTCTTTAGCTTCTTCAGTATAGATAACATATGAACCATTTTTAATTACATCTGTAAATGCAAGCATAGTAAATTTGCATCCAAGTTTTGTATTGTTTTCTTCTAATGCTTTTAAGTAATTATCTATATCTTTATTAATTTCATCTATATCAAGAGTAAATACTTGAGCAACTGCAAATTTAGTATCTCCTGAAGTGAAGATCTTAAGATCTGTATTAATAACTTCATCATAAGTTTTACCTTTAAGAGAAGTACCTGCTTTAAACATTTCAATTGCATATTTTTCATAATCAATTTTTAATAGTTTAGCAAGTTCATTTACTGTTTCTCTATCTAAATCTGTAGTAGTAGGACTTTGAAGTATTAATGTATCAGATAGAATACCTGATATCATTAGTCCTGCTATATCATTAGGTACTTTAATATTATTTTCTTTATATAATTGATAAATAATAGTATTAGAAGATCCAACAGCCATATTTCTAAAGTTAATTGGAGATTTAGTAGAAATATTACCAATTTTATGGTGATCTACTATACCTACTATTTCTGCTTCTTCAAGTCCTGGAGCACTTTGTTCTGCTTCTTGGTGATCAACAAGAATTACTTTCTTATTATCTTTTTCTACTATATCAGTAACTCTTATTAAACCTAAACATTTATCTGATGAGTTAACAATTGGATAGTTATTATGTTTTAATTTCTTAGTTTCTTCTACAAAGTCATCATAGAAATCACTTTCTTTAAATGTAATAGATTCTCTATGAAGAATATTTTTAACTTTATTAGATAATCCAATTAATTTAGATGCACTAAATGTATCTAAATTAGTTTTAATAATATTAACTTTATTCTTTTTAGCTAATTCTATATTTTCTTTAGTTATTTCTTTAGAACCAGTTACTATTAATAATTTAATTTTACTTTCGATAGCATATTCATGAATAGTATGTCTATCTCCTACTAAAAGAATATTATCTGAAGATAAATCTACATCTTTCTTAAATGTTTCTTTATTATAAGATGCTACTAATAAATCTCCTTTAATACTATCATCAAATTTTAATACTTCTTCTCCATCTAAAGTATTTAAAATATTTTCATAACTAGTATCTAATTTATTAAAATCTCCACTAATTATTTCTCTTGCTAAATCTTTTAAAGTAACTATTCCTAAATATTTATTATCATCACCTACTATTGGTAATCCTGTAATACCATTTTCTACTAAATAATCATATGTTGCTTTAACAGTAGAATTACCATTTAGCATCATATTTTTATGATATTTAATATCTTTTAATTGTAATCTTACATCATTTAAATATTTTGGTTCTTTTACATTAAAATGATCTAATACATATTTAGTTTCGTCATTAACTGTACCAAGTACTCTTGGTTCAGAATCCATACCTAATTGATTTTCTAAATATGATAATGTAATTGCTGCAGTTACAGCATCTGTATCAGGTCTTTGATGACCAAAAATATATACTTTACTCATACTATTCCTCTTTTCTTTTCTATAATATTATATTTATTTTTATTTAAATTACAAGAATTATTTTAAATCTTGTAATTTAACACTAACTAATTTAGATACACCTGATTCTTGCATAGTAACACCATATAATGTATCAGCATATTCCATAGTCTTCTTTTTATGTGTTATTACTATAAATTCTGTCTTTTCTTTATAAGAACTTAAGTATTTACCAAAGTTATCAACATTAACTTCATCAAGTGCTGCTTCTACCTCATCTAGTACACAGAATGGTACTGGTCTAACATTAAGTATTGCAAATAGAAGTGATATTGCAGTTAATGTCTTTTCTCCTCCAGATAGTAATGAAATATGTTTTAATTTCTTTCCTGGAGGTGTTGCTACTATATCAATACCTGTTTCAAGAATATTATTTGGTTCAGTAAGTTTAAGTTCTGCTTCTCCTCCTCCAAATAATGTTCTAAATGTTTTCTTAAATTCTTCTTCAACTTTCTTAAATGTCTCAGCAAATTTATCTTTCATTACATCATCCATTTGTTTAATAATATCAAGAAGCATATCTCTAGCTCTTAATAAATCATCTTTTTGTTTAATTAAGAATTCATATCTTTCACTAACTTGTTTATATTCTTCAATAGCAGATACATTAACTTCTCCAAGTGATTTAATTTCTCTTCTAAGTTTAGTAACAAGAGTTCTAGCTTCATCAACTGGCATATTTAAATCATAATTTTCTTTAGCTTTTTCATATGTCATTTGATAATCACTTGAAAGTATTTCTAGTAAATTATCTAATCTAACATCTAATTTAGAAACAGTTATTTCATTTTTCTTTAATTCATCTTGAAGTTTATTATAATCGCCATTTTCTATCTTT
>JAEEGI010001433.1_pt1 | contig 59534 bp, 45 predicted proteins | sample 8958751 | NCBI WGS metagenome assembly JAEEGI01 (sample SAMN16246545, study PRJNA631951) | gut metagenome | biome: gut microbiome; feature: rumen; material: KS-attached | host: Bos | place: Iran: Karaj | collected 2018-10
TACCGCTCCATATATTTTTTCGTCAGAAGGCTCTTCACAGTTCAAGAAAGTTTTGGAGAGAACTGGCGGAGAGAACTACAAAAAATTTCAAATTCGAACCCACAAAAAACCTAGGAAAAACAAGGAAATCGCTGATACAAAACGCACAGTATGCGGAGGGATTTCGAGTCGTTCTCGTTATGACCGCTTCGATACCGCTCCAAAGATACTTTATTAACTTTATATTCTATCGGCGATACGCCGTGAATACCGGGTTTTTGCCTGATCCGGAAAAATGCAAGATAACAGGCAAGCAAATTTTGTGAAAGTGAGATCGATTGCAGCGAAAAAGCCTTGAAATTCCTTGCTTCTTCTGACACGAACTGACCAAAGACCCGCAGTCTTTCGAGTCAGGGCCGTTATAACCGCTTCGATACCGCTCCGTATGTAATTATTGGTTCATAAACAGCTGCGCAATCCATACGCAGCGACGCTATTATAGCAAGACCGCTATAGAAAATCAAGGAAAAGTTTTCTGCCTTTTTGAGAAAACCGGGCTTTACATTGTGTGGGCAACGCGGTACAGTCCCGCGTGAAGCTACGGCTTGCAGCGCTTACAGGGCTGGTAGCCCTGCTCGATCAGTTCATCCCGGGTGCCTGTAAAGTACAGTTTATTGCTCTCCTTCATATCGGAAACAGAACTGCAGTCGGGATAATGAAACTTTTTCGTCTTTATGTTGGCAATATATGTGACCGTCAACTCCCCTGTTGCAGACTCCGATGTGAGTTCGGTTTCATGCTCGGCAGCAACGCGCTCCAAGGTCTCTTCCGTGGATTCCGTTTGTTCGCTGCTGAATGCGCTGCTTTCCTCCGCAGGGACAGCAGTTGCGGCTTCCGTTGCGGAAGCATGATCTGTGGTTGAAAGTGGGGCGTCGGACTCGGCAGCGGCAGTCTGCGGCAGATCCGCAGTCGATACAGCTTCGGCAGACTCACCCAGGGAGTCTGCCGCTTTTTCTGTCAGGGCGGCATTGCGGACAGGCGTCCACTGTACTTCTTTTTCATCTGCACAGCCAAGCAAAAGCACCGCCAGCAACAGCAGGCAAAGAAACAACTTCCCTATTCTTTTCTTTCTCATGGAAATGCTCCTTCCCTTAAATGCAGGTATAGCTCAGTGCGGTCTGCGCCAGATAAAGCGGTTCACAACCTCGACGATCATAAAGCCAAGGACAATGCCGAAGCAGATCAGTCCAAGCTCCACGCCCTTCGTGGAGGAGAGCTCAGCATTCCGGGTCACGATCCCGTACATGGTATAATACAGGGCGGAACCGGGAAGCAGCGGGAGAATACAGATGGTGGAAAAAATCGTGGCGGGAGACTTTTTGATCCGCGCGATGATCTGTCCGTACAGGCCGCTGAAAACGGATGCTGTCATCGTTGCAGCAAAAATGGACGGATACGCATGATAGGCCAGCAGATAGGTGAGCCAGGTCAGCGCCGCGCCGATCGCACAGAGAATGATCATCCGTTTGGGGACGCCGAACAACAGGGAAAAACCAAAGCAGGCAACGAACACAAAGATCACCTGGATCACAGGATCCGGGTTCTGCATGGAGATCGCGGCAGGATTCCAGCTGCGGAAGATCAGCATCGGCAGGGCCATGCCGAGGGCAATGCCGATGGCGCCGGTAAAGGACGCGGCCAGGTTGATCAGGCCGGAAAGGGTATCCAGATGTACCAGATCCCGCAGGCCGTTGAACGCGCCGAGTCCGGAGATCAAAAGCATCACAACGCCGATGGTTATGGTCTCAACGTGACTGCCCGGGCCAAAATGACACACGCAGAGGATGAATATCTCTGTAATGAAGGAAACGGCAAAGTTCAAAATCAGCGGATTTCCTTCGTTGCGGGACAGGGCGCGCACCAGGAAGAAAATCATCAGCGAGGCCATGGCCGCAATGGCGGAATCCCAGATGTCACAACCGAAAATCAGAGAAAAGCCCCAGCCGCCCAGAACCTCGCTGAGGCAGGAGATCCACAGCTTGGTAGGCGCAGCAGCATGGATCTCCGCAAGTCTGGCAGCAAATTCCTCCGCGGACGGCTGCTCCGCACAGGCCCAGCGGGACAGGGCGTTGAGCTTGTCCAGCGCATTAAAATTCAGACCGCTCCCCTTGACGTGGCGGATCTGCGTCCGGACAACGCCATCCGGATCTGTAAAGGTAGCCTGGATCAGCGTCGGGACGACCCAAATGCTGCAATCGCGGTAATCGTATCCTGTTGCCAAGCGGTAGAGCGTATCCTCCACACGGTGGGTCTCTCCCCCGCAGCGGATCAGATCCCTGCCGAGATCCAGGATCAAACCGAACAATTTTTCGTAATTCATATCGACTCCTGAAAAAGAAGTTAGTCTTCCAACTATTTCATTTTATTGTATCACAAGTTATCGTGTTTTTCCAGCCCCGAAAGCAAAAAAGCGCAGGATCGACCGTCATTTTCAAAAAAATTCCGCAATTCTTATGTATTTTTTATAAAAACCGTTGAAAAGAGGAAAAATTAATGTTATAGTATAGTGCATTTAGAATTATTCGAAGGCAAATTACCAATCTACATACGGAATGGATCCACCGTATGATATTGAAAGGAGAAACCTACATGTCCCAAAAGTATGTCTACCTCTTCACGGAGGGCAACGCCAAGATGCGCGAGCTCCTGGGCGGCAAGGGCGCCAACCTGGCCGAAATGACCAACATCGGTATGCCTGTTCCCCAGGGCTTCACCATCACCACCGAGGCCTGCACCAAGTACTACGAGGATGGCCGCCGGATCAATGACGAGATCATGGCGGAGATCATGGAGTACGTCGCCAAGATGGAAGAGATCAACGGCAAGAAGTTCGGCGATCTGCAGAACCCCCTGCTGGTCTCCGTCCGTTCCGGCGCCCGCGCCTCCATGCCCGGTATGATGGACACCATCCTGAACCTCGGTCTGAACGATGACGTTGTCAACGCCATGATCAAGGGCAACCCCGATCCCAAGTTCGAGCGCTTCGTTTACGACTCCTACCGTCGCTTCATCCAGATGTTCTCCGACGTCGTCATGGAGGTTGGCAAGAAGTACTTTGAGCAGCTCATCGACAAGATGAAGGCTGAAAAGGGCGTGAAGCTGGACATCGAGCTCGGCGCAGCCGACCTCAAGAAGCTGGCTGAGCAGTTTAAGGCTGAATATAAAGCACAGATCGGCTCCGACTTCCCCTCCGACCCCAAGGTTCAGCTCTACGAAGCCATCCGCGCAGTGTTCCGTTCCTGGGACAACCCCCGCGCCAACGTCTATCGCCGTGACAACGACATTCCCTACTCCTGGGGCACTGCCGTCAATGTCATGCCCATGGTTTTCGGCAACCTGAACGACAACTCCGGTACCGGCGTCGCCTTCACCCGTGACCCCGCCACCGGCGAGAAGAAGCTTATGGGCGAGTTCCTGACCAACGCCCAGGGCGAGGACGTCGTGGCCGGCGTTCGTACTCCCATGAAGATCGACCTCATGGCCGAGAAGTTCCCCGAAGCCTACGCAGAGTTCGTGGACGTCTGCAAGAAGCTCGAGGAGCATTACCGCGATATGCAGGACATGGAGTTCACCGTGGAGAACGGCAAGCTCTATATGCTGCAGTGCCGTTCCGGCAAGCGTACCGCCCAGGCCGCTCTGAAGATCGCCTGCGATCTGGTGGACGAGGGTATGCGTACCGAGGCCGAGGCTGTTGCTATGATCGACCCCAGAAACCTGGACACCCTGCTGCACCCCCAGTTTGACGCCGCCGCTCTGAAGGCTGCGAAGCCCCTGGGCAAGGGCCTGGGCGCCTCCCCCGGCGCCGCCTGCGGCAAGGTCGTCTTCACCGCTGAAGACGCCGAGACCTGGAAGGCTCGCGGCGAGAAGGTCGTTCTGGTTCGTCTGGAAACCTCTCCCGAGGATATCACCGGCATGAAGGCAGCGCAGGGCATCCTGACCGTCCGCGGCGGTATGACCTCTCACGCTGCCGTAGTGGCTCGCGGCATGGGCACCTGCTGTGTCTCCGGCTGTGGCGACATTATGATGGATGAAGAGAACAAGCGCTTCACTCTGGCCGGCAAGGAATTCCACGAGGGTGACTGGATCTCTCTGGACGGCTCCAACGGCAACATCTACGACGGCATCATCAAGACCGTTGACGCCACCATTGGCGGCGACTTTGGCCGGATCATGGGCTGGGCTGACAAGTATCGCCGGCTCAAGGTTCGCACCAATGCCGACACCCCCCGCGATGCCAAGAAGGCTCGCGAGCTGGGCGCCGAGGGCATCGGCCTGTGCCGTACTGAGCATATGTTCTTCGAGGCGGATCGTATCGCGGCCTTCCGTGAAATGATCTGCGCCGACGACGCCGCCCAGCGCGAGGCCGCCCTGGAGAAGATCCTGCCCTACCAGCAGAGCGACTTTGAGGCTCTCTTCGAGGCTCTTGAAGGCTATCCCGTCACCATCCGCTTCCTGGATCCCCCGCTGCACGAGTTCGTGCCCACCGAGGAGAAGGACATCGAAATGCTGGCTTCTACCCAGTGCAAGTCCGTTGAGGAAGTCAAGGCCCTCATTGAGAGCCTGAAGGAATTCAACCCCATGATGGGTCACCGCGGCTGCCGTCTGGCTGTCACCTACCCCGAGATCGCCCGGATGCAGACCAAGGCTGTGATCCGCGCCGCCATCAAGGTCCAGAACGCGCACCCCGATTGGAAGATCGTCCCCGAGATCATGATCCCGCTGGTCGGCGAGGTCAAGGAGCTCAAGTACGTCAAGGCTGAGGTCGTCAAGACTGCTGACGCTGAGATCGCTGCTGCCGGTGTCCAGATGAAGTACGAGGTCGGCACCATGATCGAGATCCCCAGAGCCTGCCTGACCGCTGACGATATTGCCAAGGAAGCTGAGTTCTTCTGCTTCGGAACCAATGACCTGACCCAGATGACCTACGGCTTCTCCCGTGACGATGCCGGCAAGTTCCTGAACGCCTACTACGACGCCAAGATCCTGGAGAACGATCCCTTTGCCAAGCTGGACCAGGTTGGCGTGGGCAAGCTGATGAAGATGACCATCGACCTGGGCAAGCCCGTCCGTCCTTCCCTGCACATCGGTATCTGCGGCGAGCACGGCGGCGATCCCTCCTCCGTGGAGTTCTGCCACAAGATCGGCCTGGACTACGTGTCCTGCAGCCCCTTCCGTGTTCCCATCGCCCGTCTGGCTGCCGCGCAGGCCGCGATCAAGGACCAGGGGAAATAATCCCGGCATACCCCTAAAAAGCTCTGAACTGACCGTGATGAAGCATACGCCCGCGCGTTTATCAAAAACGCACCGAGCGTCCACCGCTTCAGGACAAGTCAGTGGAAAGATATCCCAATCGATATCTTGATTTAAAACTTAAAGCCCGACTCTTTCGGTTTCGATTGAGTCGGGCTTTTTGCCGTTTATTCAGAATTTCGCCTTTCCCTTCTCCGATGATTTGCTGAACAACGAAGGCGAAAGGAGTATTGCTTGCAGTCAACCAACACAGGCCTTATACAGGAAGGTTACGACCTGCGCTCTCGTGCAGATTTGGCCGACACCGAATTGTCCGTTGCCGACGCCGGCGGTAATCCCATTTTCCACTGCCCATAGCACCGGATCGTAATAGTAACTCCCGGATTCTACGTCGGAGAAGGGACTTTCAGACTGCGTGTGTGCTTGTCTGCCGAAGGCTGCCCAGAGGAAGGTCACGGTCTGTTCGCGGGTGCATCCTGCCCCGACACCGAATTTTCCGTCTCCGACGCCGCTGGTAACGCCGTTTTCAGCGGCCCAAAGGACGGCCTTGCAGTAGTAACTGCCCGGGGCGACATCCGTAAACGCGGATTCCGTAACTGTCGGCTCAGGCGCACCCTTGGCCTTCCAGAGGAAGGTCACGATCTGTTCCCGGGTACAGGGATTGTTTGGCCCAAAGTGGGTGGCGTCCACGCCGGCGGTGATCCGTGGCTCGTGGGTGTAGGCCCAGAGCACCGGGGCGTGATAGTAGGCGCCATCCGGCACATCCTCAAAGGGATTTCGGGGCATATCCACCGAGTTGGAATAGCCTCCAAGGGTACCGTCCCATTCTGCCCGTATCCGGTATTCATATTGCCGTCCCGGGATCGCCGTTTCATCCGTCCACTCCGTTCCGCTTGCCTTGGCTTTCAGCGCCCAGGTTTCCCAATCACTTCCGACGAAGTCTCGACGGTATACGTAGCAAGTTGCCACACCGGACATCTCATTCCAATGCAGGACATACTGTCCATTGCGGATCTCACCGGTCAGTACCGGCACAGGCAGTCCAACGACTACGGGTTCGCTTTCCAGCTCCAGCGTTCCGCCCGCGTCCTGGACGCTGACCTTCACCGTGTAGGTCCCCGGTTCGGAAAGGACGTAGCCGTAGGTGGGTGTTGCGGCAAAGAACCCCTCCTGGGCAAGCTGGCCATCCTTCCAAAGGTCAAAGCGGATCCGCCGAGCCGTGGTTTCCCCTACAAGGTTTACCGTCCAGCAGACAAACGTTCCTATTTCTACGCTGGTTTGATCCGGAACCACGCTGAGAATATCCAGCACCGATACGCTGTCGCCCAGCTTAAAGGCCTCGGTTCCGGCTTCGTCCTTCACGTAGGCCTTTGCCTTGTAGACGCCGCCCTGCTCAACCAGATAAGAAACCAGATCGGAAGAACCGTATTCCGTACCAAAAATGAGGATTGAGCCTTTGTAGATGTCAAAGCGGTATTGCTTGTCTCCCCTGCCCCCTTGGGCCGCAGCGGTCCAGGTAATGGTCTGCCCCTTGGCCGCGTTGGTCTTGTCGGCGGTCACGGACAGTACCCGCAGGGAGTCGTCCGCATAGCGCACGACAACGCGGGCGCCCTGCACGTCGGCAGTTTTTCCCGCCGCATCCTTCACACTGAGCCAGACAGTGTATTCGCCGGGCAGCGCGGGGGTAAACATGAGGGTCGGCTCTGTCGTCCAGCTTCCTTCATAGACAAAGTCACCCTGATTTGTGTCCTCGTCCTCCCAAAGAACGTCAAAGCAATACTGCACCGTTCCGGCTGCGCCGACGGCGGTGGCCGTCCAGGTGACAGGCTCTCCCACAACGGCATGGCTCCGATCCGCCCGGAGCTTCGCCATCAGCTTATCCGCGTGTTCCGCCGCCCAGTGGGCGTCCCAATCCGGGTCCATGACGCAGACGCCGTGATCACAGCCTGCCTCGCGGCTGAAGCCCAGGCAGCAGTCCTCGCAGAGCTCGCACCAGGGGCAGATGACCGCGCAGCTGCTGCACGCCTCGCCGCATTCCGGGCAAATCGACGCACATTCCTCGCAGGTCTGGCAATTCGCGCACATCTCCACGCAGTCGGCGCAGCGCACGCGGCAGTATGTGCAGAGTGTGGTGCATTCTTCACAGCGTTCGCAGACCTCACAGATATCCTTGCAGTTGGAGCAGTGGCCGCATTCCACACAGGTAAGGCATCCGCACTGGTCGCAGCTCTCATGGCAGCCGGGGCAGACCAGGGCGCAATCGGAACAATAGCCGCAGCCGAGGCAGAAGAGCTCTGCATCCGTATTGCAGCCGTAACAGCCCGGGCAGTGGAGCCCCTGTTCTAAGCAGCAGCGTATGCACAGGCCGCAGGTCTCGCAGAAGCCTTCGCCGCATTCCTCACAGCAGCCGCAGCTTTCGCAGCGCTTGTGATTGTCGTTGATATAGCAATTGCCACAATCGGGGCAGGCCGCGTCTTCATCCAAATGGCATTCCAGGCACAGCTCCCCGCAGCCGTCCTTACAGCGGCCGCCGCAGTCGAAACAGCGGCCACAGAGCAGGCAGCCTTCTTCCTTGGTGCAAGCCATGCAGTCGGAGCAGTGCGTGCCGTTGATGCTGTAGGCGCAATAGCCGCACATCCCGCATACGTCGCAGTAGTCGGCGTACATACAATCGGAGCAAAGCATACACTCCGGGCAGTAATCCACGCTGCCGTCCACGTAGCAATTGCCGCATTCACAGCAGGCAAGACCCAGTTCAATGTGACATTCCAGGCACAGATCCTCGCAGGCCGCACCGCACTGGGGACTGCAATCAAAGCAGCAGCCGCAGAAATTGCAGCCGCCCACCTCCTGGCCGCAAGCGCCGCATTCGGGACAATGCTGGTGGTTGTCCATGGCGCAATCCAGGCACAGCGTACAGGTCTCGCAGAAATCCCCCCAGGACTCGCAGGCCCCGCATTCCGTGCAATGGTGGTCGTCGCCGCAACCGCAGCCGCCGGCGCAGTGGTTGCCGCCGGAGCAGAGCCAATCGTCATAGCGCCACTCGCCGCAGTATTCGCAGTACGCGCCATCCGCATAGTCCGCAGGCTCGTCCGGGGAAAGCTCCCAACCAAAGGCCGGGGATACGACGTTGAACAGCATAACGGCAGTCAACGCGACTGCCAAAATCATTTTTCCGATCCGATCCATAGATCTCCTCCTAATCTTCTCCGCTCCGCTTACGGTCATCCTCATGAACGACCAGGCCCAGCGCCTTGGCGTTGACTGCAAGCTCCAGCCGATTCGTATAGCCGGTCTTGTTCAGCATATTCTGAATATGGCGCTTCACCGTAAAGACGGAGATGCTGAATTTCTCCGCGATCTCTTCGTTGGAGCGATTTGTAGTAAGCTCCCGCAGAATCTCCAACTCCCGCTCTGTCAATTCGGATTTTGTCGTACTGCCAAATTCCGGGTTCGGGCGGCTCCCCGGATAGACGGATTCTCCCTGCATGGTTCGATCCATAACCTCCAAAAGGGAGCGTTCATCGTATTCCTTGAACCAGAAGCTCTCGATCCCGGCCTGCCGTGCCTGCTCGATCCACTTGGATTCTGCCGTGGACGTTGCCAGGATGACCCGAACGCGGGGATCATTTCGTTTAATGGCTTCCCCACAGGTCAAGCCGTCCAGTCCGCGCTTCATCATCACGTCCAGGATCACCAGATCCACCGGATTCGTCCGGCAGAAGTTCACAGCCTGCTCCGCCGTGGCCAGAGACGTCGCCAGCTCGTAATTTGCGGCAGTCTTGATATACATTTCAAAGAAGCCTCTGGCTACGTATTGATCGTCTGCAATCACAACTCTGATCGGTTTTTCCACGCAGAATCACCTCACACGCAATTTTGGGCAGTCGTTGGGTCGGGCGCTTATCACGTTCTCCGAATACGATCCCGAGCGTCCGTCAATTCAACTTGATGGATCCCAAGATGGCTCTCGTGATTTCGGAATCGTAGGAAAAGCCTGCCATTCGGACGTTGACAGCCTTTTCTCCGATCACAGCGTACATCTGAACGACGTCAGAGGGCCCGCTGTAGGTCTGATACAGATAGGTAACGCCGACCCATTCATATTCGCCGATTTTGATGGAAACGTCCTTCATTTCAGAGACCTTTTCAAGACCATGATTGTATTCCTTCGTGGCTGCAACGTCCTTCTGGCACTGCTCCTCCGTGGAGATCGCAAACAGATAATAATACAAGGCATTATCACTCTGTTGTATCCACATGGAATTTTGATCTTCCTTGTCGATATTAGATCCGCCGATCAGCTTCATTCCGTCCGGCACAAAGACTTCGGCATACACGCCCCAGGAGCCCGTCGTGCCGGTCAGCTTTGTGGTCGGCGCTTCCGTCGTTTTAACGAGGCTCCCGGCGCCGCCCGGGTTTTCTGAAACGTCGTCCTTTTTCTCGCACCCGTTCAAGCAAAGACAGAGCGCTAAAATGCCTGCCACATGCCAGAGGCTGATAAGGAAGTATTCTGAAATCATAGTCCTGGCATTGTGAGGCACAGCAAAAGCCTGTAGTTCAACCTTAAATGGATGTTCTACAGGCTTTTGCTGTATTTATTGATCTTTGCAGACAACTGGTCTATGGCAATATTTCTATTTCGCACATTCGACAAGCTCGCCTCCTTCGGCTACAATAAAGCCGAAAGGAGGCGATAGCTTTGAAACGAGAAAAACGCTATTTGTACCTGGATGACTTTGAGCACCAGCTCGCGATTTTAGGGATGAACCACTTCCGAAATAATCTGATCCGAAACGGGAAGCCAACGGAGGACGTGGACGCCCTGCTGCTCAAGCTGTTAAAAGGAACAACGAGAAAAATCAAACGATGATGACCGAGGAGGATTGATCATGAAAGAACTGACCTACCATCGAAACGGCGATTATCTGCTCCCCAACCTGGATGCCCGGAGGCTCCAAGAATGGAGAGAGACAAGCCTGTTCAAGTGATATCAGGTATCAGCCAAGTATCGTATGGTGGATCCGCTTTCGAAACCGTCATTCGTTATACTCAATTAGCTCTGAGATATGTATGCTCTGCAATTGATAACATGTGTTCCGCAGGTCATTGCCAACAGCGCAAGTGTGATACCAAGGAACGGAACGAAATCATGGTAAAAAATCGCGTCTGCAACAAAAAGCACTGGAAGCGGCGTGAAATTATATATTAGGTCGATGCCCATTGCGGTCAGGCACGCGGGCACGACGAAAAGCGCCAAAGAAGCCAGAAGAGATGTATTTATCCGCTTCGTAAGACTTGAAATAAATCCAACCGCGCTTCCGACCAGGAAAAGCATGAAAAAACGAACCAGATAGAACAGCACGGTCATTCCGCCGACGGAGATCGGAAGGCGGGAATCCCGCAGGATCGCAAGCCCCTGCATGGGAAAGCTGAAGCACGAAAAGCCGCCGTAGAGCTCGCTCGACGCAAGCGCGAGAAGCTCCGGCAGATAGACCGCAAGAAACACGAGCGCAGCGAAGGCGAGCGTGATCCCTTCCTTACGCCAAAAGAGACAAGCCCTGCCTTTTGGAAGCGAGCGGAGCAGCTTCGTCATGCCGGACTGGTTCTCATAGGCATACAGCCCAGCGGTCAAAAGCGTGATACAGAGCAATGCCTTGAGCCCCTGCCCGATCTCAAAGCGCCGGGAGCCCTGACCAAAGAGAATCATGTACGTGTAGGGCGGGATCAGCTTGAGTTCCTCGCCATACTGACCGGAAGCGTTCCGTGCGATAATATCCTGAGCCTCGCTGCGCAGAGTCTCCAGCCCTCTGATCTGCTTTCTGATCTGCATGATGGAAACGCTGTCGTTTGGATCTGTCAACTGCTCCTCTGCTGCTTCTATATCCCGGTCTATGGAAACAAGCGTTTCCTCCGATACGGAACCGGCATATTTCCTGTAATAGCTGATGACTGCACGCTGCTCCTCATTGACCGTCGGCTCCGGGAGCTTTCCAAAGGAAAGGAAAACGAGCACAAGCAATGCAATCACAAGAATACCCCGCTCGGCAAACAGTGCCTTCCCGGTCTCCTGCATCCAAACGATCCGGTAAGTTTTTCGCCGAACCACGTCCAGAAGCGCTTCCAGCGGATTCCCTGCACTGACCGGACGCTTGCGGCAGTGGACAAGCAAAATGCCAATCGCCGCCGCAACGGACAGCAGCCCCATTGCAGCACCGACCGCCGTTCTCACGTTGACCGGGTACTCGAACAGATTGAGATTCAGATAGCGCACGGCAAGCCTGTACGGCACGATGATTTGAAATACGTTGACGTATTTCAAGGGAACCAGGATACTGCTGTCTCGCACAGCGGCGTATAGCGCGTATTCCAGCGCAAGCACGGCTCCAGTCACAGCTATCGCAAGATTGAGGCTTTTCACGGAGGAGAGCAGAAGATACAGAAGCAAACCAACCGAAAAGCTGCAAACAATCTTGATCCCGCAGTAGAGCAGCATAAATTGGTTGATCGTCATAGGGAGCGGGATGCCGCTGCAGCCTTGTACGGATTGGATCAGACGAGACCCGTATCGCAGGCCGTCATAAACGTAATACGAAATAAAAGCGCGGCTGCCGAAAAGAAAGCCTGTTGCGAGAATTGCTGAGACGAATAGCGTGAAGATACGTTCCAGAGCAAGGCGCGCTCTGCCTGTTCTGGTTGCCCGAATGAGCTGCCAGAGGCCGCTTTTCCGTTCCGCAAGCATAAGTACGCAAATAACAGCCATGAACAGAAGCACCAGATAATCGGTGATCGGGTCGTCAAAAACGGCAGTGACGGCTCTGTCGTCGCCCAGCGTCCCCCTCGCCCCGTCGATCGCGATGAAATCCGCGACCGTTTTGAGAACATTGCGATATGCAAAGCTGTCCGGGTCACCGAACAGCTTCGAGCGCTGCATTCGCGCGGCGTTCTGCTTGATCGCGGCGTAATAGCTGTTGAAATCGTTCAGATAGCGGATCTGCGTTTGAAGCGTCTCAATGGCTTCCTGCTCCGCCTGTGCCAACAGCGGCTCGCCAAAATAGCGTTGCAGCTCGCCGTTCTCGAGCGCCTGCGCATATTCCGGGCGTGCGGCGAGCATCGCTTCAAACGACGTATCCCGGCCGAAGGTTTTCAGGTGAACGACCAGGCTGCCGGAAATGATCGCGTGCTTTGCACGCAGCTTCAACTCCGATTCCGGGATCTCCTCCGGTCTGAACGCTGCGTATTCTGCAAGCAGTTCGTGATAGCAGCGCGTATAAACCGCCGGATAGTCTTCTGATACGACGCTGCTTTTCGTGTGCAGCCAAAACAGCACCCCGCCGATCAAGGTCAGCAGAAGGAGCGTGCGCACCGCCGCACGGTGAAGAAGAACGCGCCTGCATTCACGCATCCCGATCATCCTCTCCCAGGAAGTGCATATAGACGTCCTCCAGATCGCGGCCGCTGATCCGGTCGATCAATTCGTGTGGCTTTCCATGCGCCACAAGCATTCCCTGCTTCATCAGGATCACGTCGTCCGCGATGCTCTCAATATCGCTGACGATATGGGTCGTCCACAGGACGATGCACTCCTTCGCAAGCTCGTGGATATAGCTTCGGATGCGCACGCGCTCCTTGGGGTCGAGCCCAGCGGTTGGCTCGTCCAGGATGACGACCTTCGGCGCACCCAGAAGCGCCTGGCACAGCAGTACCCTTTGCCGCATCCCGCCGGAGAAGCCGCCGAGCTTCTTATGCGCCGCATCGGAAAGGTTTACCAGGGAAAGCAGCCGCGCAGCCTGCGCCTTGGCGGCCCTTGATTGCAGTCCCTTGAGTTTTGCAAGATAGAGCAGAAAGGAATACGCGCTCATTTCATCGTACAGTCCCTGCTGCTGGGGCATATAGCCGAGCACGGAGCGGAAGGCATTTCCCAGCTTCAGGACGTCCTTCCCATCGAAGAGAATCTGCCCGCGATCCCTCGATACGTTGTCCGTAATCAGATTCATCATGGTAGTCTTTCCAGCGCCGTTTGCGCCCAAAATGCCGCAGATTCCCTGCTTAAAGGTATAAGAGAATCCATCGAGCGCGAGCTTCTTTCCGTACCGTTTTTCCAGTCCTTCCAGCTTGAGTTCCATCGTTCAATCTACCTCCGGCGCCCAGCGATGCCACGCGAGTGTTCCTGTGCCGATCTCTGCTTTGTCAATATACCACGTAGGGATCGTGAAAGCCGCGTAGATTCCCACGACTTCTGGATGCTCCGGATCCATCGATGCCTCCGGCGCGGCAAAAATATAGCTGTCCGTTTGCAGAAACACTCTGATTTTTGCGATTTCCTCCGGGGCGTCCGCGTACGAAAGCACGTCCACTTCGTTCAGATCCGAATCGAAGACGTAAAAGCCCCATTCGGAACGGTCGAGCAAGTTGGATCTACGGTGAGCAAACAGGTACCGGTTGGCCCAATCCATGGTGTTCCACTTGACCTCTGAGGGTCCACCCTCCCGAAGCAATTCGTTTTCCCCAGTCTCCAGATCCATTCTGTACAAGGACATTCTCATATTCTGCGCATCAAAGCAGATATACTCAAATGCGTGATCCTGCAATAGGAATCCGCCCTCCAGATAGTAGAAGTTTTTCGCAAGCGTTCCAATGCTCCGCCCCTCCAGCGTATCGAGGTCAAAAACGGCCAGATCAAGCAGCCCCGTTTCCGGATCGTCTTCGTGACTTCTTACACTGTAGAGCAAAGACCCGCGCCCTGCGAGCGGCAGACCGACAAAGCTCTGCGGAGCAGGCGCATTGTCGGAAGGGATAATAGAAACCTCGAAGGAATCGAGCTGGATCACGTAAGAACACCGAGCTGCGCCGTTTGACGCCTCGGGGCCGACCGAATCCGTCTGATACGCGGAGCAGGCAACGTAAAGATACTTGTTTGTAAAAACATAACTCCAACTGTTCCTGAGAGGTGTAAACCCGAAATCTTGAATGGGAAGCTGCATGACCTTTTCGTGCTGGGAACCGTCAAGCCGCATGCGCCAAAGCGCAGGCTCGGTGACGTAAACCTCGTGTTCGTCATCTTCCGGAACCGCATCAACGTAAAACAGGTATCCGTCATAGATCCAGATGCCACTCTTTGTACAGATCAATGCGTCGCAATCCGCATTCTTGTGATTGCAGTCGGGCTTTCCGCACAGCGGTAAAAATTCCTTATAGGTTTTGTCACTGTAGTAGATGTGGTCTTGAAACAAATAGTAAACAGCATCTTCTGTTTCAAGAATGTTGTTTCCGCTTCCAATTGAGAGCAGAGTCCCGTAATGGAAGTCATAACAGCGCGGCGCATTCGTCGCCGCTCCGGTCTCAACGGATGTGCTTGCAGTAGGCTTTCCTTCACACCCGCAGAAGAATAAAGCTGCCATGCAGAGCAGGAACGCAGCGGCTTTTTTTGCCATAAGAATCCCTCCGTTGCAAAATAGCTGTCTATATGGTGTAGACTAATATTAGTCTACACCATATAGACAGCTTTGTCAAGAAAAACCGCAGCTTTTTCAACTGCGGTTTCCATTGCACAACTGCGATCAGTCTGCTGTCATACCTTGGATGTTCTCATACAGAATAAACGTCGTGTTTGCGTTGTTTTCATTCGGCGCGAGATGTCCATCCGGAATGATCCATAGCTTTGTTTGCATAGGCTGACTTTCCTCTGCCTCTCTTTGATCTCCAAGAGAGAACGTCTTTTCAATTGGTCTTATATCCTTAGATATTTGTGGTGTTGAGGCAAACGTGGTAGACTCAAAAGGTTTTGCCGTCGGTAATGCATCCACGGTCTGAGAAGCGTGAATGGGCTCCAGTGCAAGGCACACAAAAAACCCCGTGCAAAGTGCTATAATGAGAATGCTGATGCAGACAGGCTGCCGTCTGGGACGGAGTGATGACCGAACACGAGCCTTGATGGGGGAGCTTCCAAAAGATAAAGCAGGAAACGGTGCGTTTTTCGATGCGCAGCAATTCAGCAGCGTCAGTGCATAGGCCTTTCGCTCCGGTAACGGGAGGCGGGCGGTAACCGCCTCGTCACAGGCCAGCTCCAGATCCCGGCAAAAGGCAAACCAGCCGAGCCAGCATACGGGCTGATACCAATAGACCGACAGCAGGAGGAAGCCAAGCAGCTTCCAGCAGGGATCATGCCTGCGGATATGCGCCCGCTCATGCGCCAGAACCCAAGCGCGATCCTGTTCTGTCAGGTCGTTGGGCAGATAGATTTTTGGTTTGAACAGCCCCAAGACAAAGGGCGTGCTAACCCGGTCACAGCTCCAGGCGTCGTCTTCTGCGCGGACAGCCGTTCGGACGCTGTGAAACACTCGAAGCCAGCGTACTGCTGTATAAAGCAGCAGGAAAGCGAGACCGATGCCCCATAACCAGCAGAGAACTGCCGTGTTTGTAGTTCCCGTATTTTCTGCAAGTACGGAGCTCCCAGTGGAAACAGCCGAGGCTTGCGGCGCAAGCGTAACCAGTCCGAAACGGCTCTCCAGCCGAAGGGGAAGCAGCAAGCGCAGGCCTACCAGCCCCCAAAGCAGGCAAATCACGCGCCGAGGCGTTTTCCGCAGCAGCTGTCGAAGCAGCAGAACAGCCAGAATCAGCAGTGTCCCCCGGAGGCTGTTTTGCGCAAGTCTTGAAAGCAACGCTTCCACGGTCACTCCTCCTCCGCTTGTTCAATCATAGTACGCAGCTCGGCAGCCTCCTCCGCAGTGAGCTTTCGTCCGCCGGTAAAAGCCGCCAAAAAGGCCGGAAGAGAGCCCTGAAAGGCTGCGTTCACATACTGTCTGCTCTGCCGTGCGTAGAACTCCTCTCGGGAAAGCAAAACACGGACGATTCCGTTTTGCGTATCAAACAAGCCCTTCTCACACAAGCGCTTAAGCACCGTGTAAGTGGTTGTCCGTTTCCAATTCAGTTCCTTCTCACACAACCGGATAAGATCTGAAGTTGTGATCGGTGCACGATCCCAGATTAGATCAGCAAATCTCGACTCCATAGAACCAATTTGGTATTCAGCCATTACTGCGCCTCCATAGACATCCTGATAAGAATAGTCTATGATAAGTAGACAGAAAAATCAAGCGATGATTTCAAATATAACACGTTTTTTACATTTCACGGTTTTCATTGGACGATCTCAAATGAGATTGTCCAAACAATGGGACTAAACCTATGCTACAATACGATAAAAGGCAAATAATGCATTGCTTTTCGGAACATATTCATCCGAAATTGTCGTATTGACATAGGAGCACAAGATGACAACATTACTTCGTATACTGAACGATGAACCGGTAGAATACAGAAATTCAGAATACATCCCGGCTTTTTTATTCCTGCCGGCGGAGATTATGGCCTGCGAACCGGTTGAGTTCCGCAGTATTTCTCGCAACGTCCAAAAGCTGCTGCGAGACCCAAAAACGATTGCCCAGGTGGAAAGCGACGTGTTCCTGTTGGGAATCATCCTTGGCTATTCTCTGCTGGTCTGGCCTGCAATGGGGCAAAAATGCACGCCGGAATCCTACAGCCAAAACGAACCGGCTACGCTGCTCTCACGTACCCCGTCCTACTGGATAACCATGCTGGAGGATGCCGGTATTCTTCTGGACGCATGGGAATGGCTGCAGGTCTTCCGAAACGTGGACGGAGATTTTGGAATGGTCCGCCTGGAAGAGATCATGCCGACGATTGAAGCCCTTGTGCCGCAGGCCATGGCAAAATACCACATGACGGAGACGATTCAAATCGCAAGAGAGAATCCCTGCCATGAGGACTTCGGACACACGAACAGCACTCAGAAACGGGACTTTCACCGCAAATGGAAACATTCCAGAGCCGGAACTGCGGTGCTATCACTGGAAGACCTGCAGGAGGAAGCAGAAGCCGCTGGAAAAATGCTCCAATGGGAACCGGTGGATTTAGAGCCCGCCGTGGAGGATAGCGTCCTTAACCGTGTGGTTGCCGATCAGTTCCTCGGAATGATCAATGAAACGGATCGAGAGATTCTCCGCCTGCGCTACCTTGGATTTACCCTTTCCGAGATTGCTGAGAGGCTTGGCTTCAAGACCCACAGCGCCGTACAGAAGCGCATACAAAAGCTGGGGCGGGAGTATGAGAGCTTTACAGAAACCGATCTTGGTTTTGAGGAAGAACGGCTCAGAAAGTTGGAAAAAAGAAAACACTCTATTGTTTTATAAATTTCAAGAACATTTTGCTTAACTTATGTCGTATAATTAGTAGAGCAAACGAGCAACCCTTGCTTTCGGGCAGGGGTTGTTTTCATTTTTGGAGGTGATCTAAATGGTAGCATAAGCAAAACAGAACCGACTCAAAACAAATCAACAGAAGAAGGAATGACCAGAGCGTGTTGGATGATCTGGAACTGTTTGGATGACGTCGTTGTGACGTCATTTTTTGTTGGCCGGACAATACAATGACATCAATTTGACGTCATCCCTTTTTCTTATGAAAAGACGCTCCACGAGAGACTCACGCGACCCAACAGCGGCATGGGACACAGCCAGACCAAAGGGAAATTACCCTGCGGGGGCTGTGTCTCATACCGTAACAAGCAGGGAAAAACCATAGTTTTTCCGAACAGGCCGGGCGTCCGGCCTGCCCTTTGGGGAGATCCCCAAGCCCCCTTGTTCCATCCAACATTCCAAAACACAAATCATAATCAGAAGGGAGTAACCATCTTGAAACAAAACCAAGTCAACTTCACCGTCACGGCGGCGGAGAAGAAGCGAATCGAAAAGCTGGCGGAGGCCTGCGGCCTTTCCCAGGGAGAATATCTGCGGCAGCGGGCTTTGGGCTTCTCGCCCAGAGCCTTCCCACCCGGGGAGGGCTACTGGCGGCTGCACAGCGATCTGCTCTGGCTCATGAACCACGCGCCTTCGCCGGAATACGACGTCCGCTACAAGGCCGCCTTCCAGAAGCTCCGGGACGCCTACTTTCTGCCGGAGAAGCAGACGGCGGAAGAGATCCGTGCGGAACTCGCGGGAGAATAGCCATGGCGACCACAGGCTTCTGGCCCGTCAAGGGCCGATTGAAGGACGTGATCGACTACGCGGAGAACCCGGATAAGACCATTGATCGGAAGTACGTGGACGCGGATCTGTTCCGTACCCTCCAATACGCCGAGAACGCGGAGAAGACGGACCAACGGATGTACGTCACGGCGCTGAACTGTCCGCTGGAAACCGCCTGCCGGTCCATGATGGAAACCAAGAAACGCTTCGGCAAGCTGAAAGGAAACGTGGCCTACCACGGGTATCAGAGCTTCCGCCCCGGAGAGCTGACGCCGGAGACCTGCCACGAGATCGGCATTGAGACAGCCCGCCGCATGTGGCCGGATTATGAGGTGGTCGTCACGACGCATTGGAATACGGAGTCGCTCCATAACCACTTCATCGTAAACTCCGTCAGCTTCAAAACCGGCGAGAAGTTTCAGAACAAAATCCGGGACCACGTGCGGCTGCGGGAGGTCTCGGACGCCCTGTGTCTAAATTACGAGCTGTCCGTGCTTGGCAAATCCAAACTGTACCAGACCGACAAGGACGCCTATTGGGTCCGCAAAGCTGGGAAGCTGACCCACCGGGACGTCCTGAAGCAGGACGTGGAAGAATGCCTCGCGTACGTTTTTCGCATGGAGGATTTCCTGCAGCGTCTTCGGCAGAAGGGCTACACCATCGTTCGCGGTGACAGTTATGAGCATATTTCCGTCAAGGCCCCGGATTGGAGCCGTGCCGTCCGGCTGGACAGCATCGGCTATCCCGTGAGCAAAATCCAAACCATTCTCCGTGACCATCTCGACGACAATCATTTTCTGATTGTCTACAACAGCCACCTGCCGCCGAAGCGCAGGCCGCTTCCGCTTTTGAGTCTGGAACGGCAGCTTGACTACAACATCACCCACGCCAGAGAGACAGGCACGGTGCTTCTGGACCTGGTGTTCTATCTGGTGCTGCGGCTGCTGGGCTTGACGCAGCACGAGGAAGCGAGGCGGCAAAACATCCAACCGTTGTCACCCTCCATGCGGATGGAGGTGGCGAAGCTGGATCAACTGATTGAAGAACAAAAGCTCCTGACCGGGAAGGGAATCCGCTCGGTCCAGGAGCTTTCTTCATTTCAGGCGGAAACCGAAGGGCGGATCGAAGCCCTGGAAGCGGAACGGCAGCGCTGCCGGAATCAGCTCCGCAGGCCGAAGTCGCCGGAGCTGACGGAGGAATACAAGCAGAAGATCGCGGTGGCCACCGAAGAACTGAAACCGCTTCGGAAAGAGCTTGCCGTGTCCAAGCGGATTGAGGACCGCTGGGAGCGGCTGCTGGGTCTTTTGGAAGCGGAGCACGATCTGGAGACCAAAGAGCTCCAGCGGGAACGAGGCCGCGAGCGGTAAACAAACGAAACACAACAAATCAAAAGAAAGAAGGAATTTGAATGAAAAGCACAATCATGATCGCATTGAAAAACCTGGTGCCCTTTGACGGGCATCCCTACAAGGTAGAAGACAATGCGGATATGGAGGCGCTGACCGAAAGCATCCGGGAAAACGGCATCCTGAACCCGCTGATCGTCCGACCGGCAGAGGATGATCCCTGCCGATATGAAATCATTTCCGGGCACCGACGTGCTCACGCCGCAAGGCTGGCGGGAATCGAACAGGTTCCCGCCTTTGTCTATCCCATCAGCCGGGACGAGGCGGCGGTGCTTGTGGTGGACAGCAATCTCCACCGGGAAAGAGTGCTGCCCTCTGAAAAGGCTTTTGCCTACAAGCTCAAAATGGAGGCGCTGAAACGGCAGGGACGGCGGACGGATCTCACTTCGTCGCAAGTTGCGACAAGGTTGGACACAGCGGCGGAGATCGGCGCGGCCTCCAACGAGAGTCGGGATCAGGTGTTCCGCTATATCCGGCTGACCAATTTGAGGCCGGAGCTGCTGTCCATGATGGACGATGGCAAAATTGCTTTCTCCGTGGGCGTGGAGCTGTCCTATCTTCCCATTGATGCCCAATACGACCTGCTGGACGCCATGTCACGAAACGACTGCACGCCGTCCTACGCCCAGGCTGTCCGGCTCCACAAAGATTGCAACGCCGGAACTCTGGACCGCTGGATGATCGAAAGGATCATGGCCGAGCCCAAACCGAACCAGCAGGAGCATATCCGTTTGAAACGGGAGACCTTTGGCAGATTCTTCCCGAATCACTACACAGCTGCCGATATCGAGCAGGATATTCTGAAAGGTCTGGAACTCCTGAAGCGCCAGCGGGACCGCAATCGGGACGCAAGATAGGAGGAAAGCATGATCCAGACAAATGAAAAGCTGACAGCGCCGTTTGCTTCTTTGCTCCCTGACGAGATTGCGGAAGCCCCCGACGTCCTCCACATCGGCAACACGATTTATGAGGTTCACACCCACTTCAACCCGCAGGGCAGACAGTCCGTTCTGGAGCAATTTCGGAAACTGCTGCTTGCGAACAACAATTTGAGTTGACGCACATTTGAAATGATCCGCCGGGTATTGTAAGATGAGAATGCCTTACAATGCCCGGCTGCCGGAAAGGAGTATTCAATTCATGGCAACCAAACAAAACAACGGGCAGGAAGAGAAGATTACCGCCCTCTATGGCCGTCTCAGCGACGATGACGGCGTAGATATGGAGAGCAACTCCATCAGCAATCAGAGAACCATTTTACAGGACTACGCAAAAAAGAACGGCTATCTGCATCCCGTGTTCTTCTATGACGACGGCGTCAGCGGCACTACCTTCGAGCGCCCTGGCTTCAAGGAAATGGAGGCACTGGTCGAGGCCGGGAAGGTCAGCACGATCATTGTGAAGGACCTCTCCCGCTTTGGCAGGAACTACCTGGAGGTAGGTCGTTTTCTTGAGATTGTGTATCCTACCTTGGGCGTGAAGTTCATTGCGATCCAGGAGAACGTGGACACGCTGGCCGGCACCTGCACAGAGATGATGCCTTTCCACAACATTTTTAACGAATGGTACGCCTCGCAGACCAGCAAGAAGATCCGGGCTGTCTGGGCGATGAAGGCCGCCAACGGAAAGCGCGTCAGCCCCACGGTTCCTTACGGCTATGTAAAGGATAAGGACAGCCGGGAGATCTGGCATATCGACGAGCCCGCCGCCGAGGTGGTCCGCCATATTTTCGCACTGTGCCTTTCCGGGCTGGGGCCGCTGCAAATTGCAAAGCAGTTGGAACGGGAGCAGGTGCTGACGCCGACGGCGTATTTCAACTCTATTGGCAGAGCAACGAGAAATTCCATGCCAGCCTACCCCTATCTCTGGGCGGAATCAACCGTAGAGAATATCCTGGCAAACCGGCAGTACACAGGCTGTGCTGTAAATTTCAAATCAACCACCGTCAGCTACAAGGTCCATAAGACCGTATACAAGCCGGAGGAGGATTGGCAGATTATCCCCGATATGCAGGAACCGATCATTGACGTAAACACATGGCTGCGGGTGCAGGAGCTTCGCCAGAATAAGCGTCGCAATGCAAAAACCGGCAGGATGAGCCTTTTCTCCGGGCTGCTGTTCTGCCCCGACTGCGGCGCAAAGCTGCACTTCTGCGCCGCTAAGAGTCTCAAGCCCAACCAGGAGTTCTACCGCTGCGCGAACTACAAGGACGGTCGCGGAAGCTGTAAGATCCACTATATCCGGAACGTGGTGCTGGAACAGATCGTCCTGACGGAAATCGGCGAGCTGGCGGATTTCGTCCGTTGTTATGAGCCAATATTCCTGTACCTGATCTCCCGGAAAACAGAGACAGCGAAGAAAACCGAACTCTATGCAATGCGGCAACGTCTGGCTACCGCACGCAGCAGGATCACTGAAATTGACCGGGTTATTTCCAGACTGTACGAGGACAATATCCTGGGGAAGATTTCGGACGAACGCTTTTCCAAGATGTCTGCGACTTACGAGGCGGAGCAAAAGACTCTGGATGCGGAGGTCTCCATGATTGAGCAGAAGCTCCGAGACGCAGACAAGGCCAGCGTTGATCTGCGGATGCTGCTGAAAGGTCTCAGAGAGTTCACAGAACTGAAGAAACTGACACCTGAGCTGGTCAATACCCTGATCCAGCGCATCGAGGTCCATAACAGCGACCGTTCCGGCGGAAAGATTCGAGTAAAGGTCGATATCTACTTTACCGCCATCGGAATAATCAACCTTCCTACGGAGAAAGACATGGAAAAGCTGATTACGGAATACGAAGAGGAGCACGCTGAGAAAGAACGGTCTAAAGTCGCAGTATCGTAGCCAATCGTAACAGCAATTAAAGAACGAAGCTCAACTGAAAACCCACGGAAATGAAACAGTGCAGCCCCCAAAAAGGGACTGCACCATTCCTACAAGGAAATACTTCCTTATGCGCCTCTGTTACAATCCACGCGGTTTTTTTCATTACGTTTTATCTCCTTTTCTGTTTTGGGACATATTTCGTCCGTTGAAAGAATTATACAGAATGTGAAGCCGTTTTACATCGTCCGCGAGAACCATTTTATCCCGGAAGATGGATCACGATCGTGACCGAAGGCCGGGTCAATGCAGACATCGTTCCACCGGCGTTTTCCACCAGAGTGCGAAGTGATGACAAGCCGCCGGTTTCGGAAAGCGGCTTGTCAGGGACGCGGCCGTTCCCGGTCAGCGTGAAGCGGAATTTGCCGCATCCATCTTCCGTATTGACTTCAAGCCGATCCCCATCCGAATGCTTGCGAAGGTTGGATGCACATTCCTGAATGGCTGCGGCCAGAACGCTTCGGGGGGTTCCGCTTTCCGGAATCGCGCCGCACAGCAGTACCGTGACGCCAATGGCTCCGGCTCCCCGGATCGCCTCGTCCAGCGCATCGCGCTGGGTATCATCCTCTTCAAATTCCTTCAAAAGCTGTGTATTAGTAATGGTCAGCGTCCGAAGCAGTGCAGTCGCGTCGATCGCTGCGGGGTCATCCATGTAACGACGGCTGATCAGGAGAACGTGGCCGGTCTCGTTATGGACCTGCATTCTGGCGTTCAGAAGCTCCTGGGATATGACGATCCGCTCTACCTCGCGATTGTAGTTCTCCAGGCGTTGATGCAGCTCCCGGAGCTTTTCGTTTTTACTTCGCAGCTCGTTGTTGATTTGGGCCAGGGCGGTAACGTCCGTTGCAGTTAGCTGGTAGTATGCGATTTTATCCTGCGTGATCCTGCCGGCAGAGAGCTTCCATACCTGTTTACCGTCGGAAACCACGTCGTGAGGCGCCGTGGCTTCCGTGCCGTCATCCGCCTCGGCCAGATCCAGCAAAGGACGCAGATCCGTCAACGCTTTCCCGGTCAGAGCGCGGGAAACCGCGTCCATGGTCAAATTGGTAAACACGGTCTGCCCGTCCTTCGCGGCAAAGGCGATCCCTGCGGGGAGAAGATCCAGGGTTTCCTTGATGGAGTCCGGCGTAGGGTGAGCTCTTCGCAGAAGTATCAGCTTGTGTGAAACCGCATACAGCCAGAATGCAGCAAGAAGCTCCACCAAGACCGGAACGAACACCGGCAGCGCGCAGAAGGAGGCGGTCACAGCCGGCCAGCTTCTCGGGTATTCCGATTCTCCGTAGTGAAACATACCGTCCAGCAAAAGAAAGAACAGCGCAAAAAGCGTAAGCAGAGAGAGGACTACAGGAAAAATATGCGTGCGTTCTTCCTTGACGCGGGTCAACAGCAGACAAAGATAGCCATTCCAAAACAGCAGTAATAGCACCGCCACGATCAATAACCCGCGAAGGGGCGTTTCAGCAGCCTGCCAGATCGTCATGTCAAATCACCGCCTTCCCGCGCGCGGACAGTCAGATACAGGATCCCTTCGTGTTCCTCAGAAAGGACCGGCAGCGGCGTATCGGCAATTGCGATCCCGGCCGCAGGGTTGGATGCCAGCCGAAGGTCGCCATTGGAATAGGAAACCATCAGCAGAGAAGCGCAGCCAAGCAGCCGCTCTGCCAGGATCTCAAAGGCATCATACAAAGCAATAATCGTGCCGGACGGCAGCAGCGCCTCTCCCATCTCCGGCTTCCGCTCTTCCAAAAAGCCGCTCTCATCTACAGACGTTTTGAGGCCTGCATAGGAGAGATACCGTCCGGACTCGGAAACCGCCAGCAGGAGCTCGCGCATAGGGAGGGTCTCCCGCTCGGATACCGTCAGCAACAGATTGGTTTTGCGCTTAACAAATGCATTCAATACGGAAACACGCGCAACGTCGCTGCGAAAACTCGGAGACTCGGAATTGGTTTCGCGCAGAAGTCCCTCGATCCGTTTTTGCCACGGATACATTTTCTCAGCAATTTCATGGTAAATGTGATGCCGGGAACGGAGAAATGCGTTTTGCTCTTTTTGCCGGTTTTCATATTCGATGAGGGTGTTTTCGCCCTCCAGCAGTTCGTTCGCCTCTGCAAGCGCCTCGTTCGCCTTGCGAACCGCGCCTTCATCCTCGATCCAGAATGCATAGCCGCCGCTGATTCGCTTGCCGTACAGCTTTTGATCCGACGTAAGCTGGAACGGAGATTCCAGCGCCGCTGCAAGCTGGCTGCGCTTTGCGTGGATCCTGGCTGCAGATCGATAACTTGCGCGGAGCTCCAGGTCCGTAATCAGAACGGGCATGGGAAGCTCTGAAAAGAAACCGGCGTAGTTTGCGTTATGCGGGATCAACCTTTTTTGAATGCAGATCTCACAAATGGCGAGCATGGAAAAAACGTGGATCTCCGGCGATTCATAGGGCGGAATGAATGCAATGATCCTCTTGAGACTGTGCAGCTCGATCAGAGCGAACCAGAGCAGAAGTATCCCCACAAACAACGCGATCGTCCTTTTGTTTTTTCTGCGCCCGCAGGTGTGAATCAGCAGAAGCAGTCCGGCGGCAACCGCCAGGATCATCCAGGCATAGGTCAAATAAAACGGCAGGCGGTAGCGATAGGTTCCGCTTGTGCCGATCAGAGTTTCTATTCCCGGCTTCGGCGCGAAAACCAGATGATGCAGGTCGTTGGTCAGAATCAGCGCGGAAAGAAAAGCCGCAGGGATCAGCAGCAGGCGCTCGTCCCAGCCCTTGCGAGTTTCCCCTCTGCCAATTCGAACGCACACCATCCAGAACAGGGCCGGAATCGTGGTCATCGGCAGATAGAAAGCGTACCAGGTCAGCCGCAGCGCGGCAGCACTTACGGCAACGCGATATCGATAGACCCGCAGAGAGAGGTAAAGAAGCATCAGCAGCGCCATTGCGATCAGATAAGTACGTGGCCTTATGGGTAAGAGGCGAGAATGGACGGAACGTATCCAAACAAGAAGCAGGGCAGCATAGATTGCAAAAACAAGGCAGAAGCACAGCGTGACAAGCGCGTAATTCGGCTGCGTCACGTTATGAAGCCAATCCTCGACCACATGAAGAACACCGGCCAGCAACAACAAGCCGATGAAAAGAAGGTGATTCTTTTTTGATTCCATTATTCGCATGACATAGCGCCCCCGTTCTCTCAGGATTTTACTATATCCATAAAACAGTTCAAAATCAAGATAATCCTACCTGTGAAAAGAAGAAATATCCAAAAAGCTCCACTGGATGAGTGTGCCTGTAACGTCAAGTTGCTATTTTGCTTCTGTGGTCATGTAGCTACCCGACAACACCACCCGCGCAATTATGCTTAACGATACCGCGAGGTCGTGCGGAACAGTACGTCTGAGAAGCGAAACTGGCAAAAGACGAACCGAAAGAAACCGTTTCTGACTACGGGGACAAGATCACGTTTGCAGGCTTGCTTCCTTTCTAATAATTTGTTATAATGACTGCAAAGACGGCAGCTGCATCCGGATGGTTGCACAATAATAGATGATTCTGCCGGAAAAACTGATGAAATGGGGGCTTGTGTAATGGAAATGCAACAGAACAAACGATTATATGTGATCGTCGGATTGGTGCTGTTGGCCGTGATCGCGGTGATCGTGTGTCTGGTCGTCGCCGGTCAAAAGACGGAAACGGCGGCCACGCCTTTGACGGCCTACTGGACGTCGGATTCTCCTGCGGCGCAAAGCCTGAGGGACTACGTCGCCAAAGTAACGGATCCCGAGAACAAAGCCGACTTCATTCCCGAGAAGGATCGGATCGCGGTCTTTGATATGGACGGCACACTGGCCTGCGAAACGTACTATACCTATTACGACACGATGATGTTTATTGAATACTGCCTGGTCGATCATCCGGAACGGGTCTCAGAAGAGCTGAAGCAGGTCGCCGCTTCTATCCGGCCCGGTTATACGGCGGACGAAAATCTGGCAAGAAACTTCGCCAAGGCCTACGCCGGAATGACGATGGAGGAATTCTCCGCATACGCGGTGGAATTCGGGAAAAAGTACACCGACAGCTTCCAAAATATGCGGTACATTGACAACGCCTATCTTCCGATGGTGGAGTTAGTCCGGTATCTGTATGAAAACGGCTTTACGATCTACGTGATCAGCGGCACAGAGCGCACTACCACCCGGGCCGTGATCGCGAACTCTCCGTACAGAGATTACGTCACGCCGAACCACGTGATCGGCACGGATTTTGAAGTCAAACAGGCTGGGTATGAGGACGTCTCATCGAACATGGACTTCAAGTATGAAAACGGCGATGAGCTGGTCCTCACCGGCGGCTTTATCCAGAAAAACCTCAACGGCAACAAGTCCATCTACGTGGAAAGAGAGATCGGCCAGAGGCCGGTGCTGGCGTTCGGGAACAGCGGCAGCGACACCAGCATGATGAATTATACCATCGACAGCAGAAACCCATATCCCGCGCAGGCGTATATGGTCGTCGCGGACGACAACGTCAGAGAATGGGGCACCCAGGATTGGGGAAAAAAGTCTGCAGATTACAGGGCAAAAGGATTTATTCCGATCTCTATGAAAAACGACTTTGCCCAGATCTACCCGGACGGCATTACCAAGGCGCCGGAGCAATATCTGGAGTGGGCGGCGTATCATTATTCGCCGGCGGAACCGAGTGCGGAGCTCGTCCTCTCGGACGACGCCTCCGACTTCATGCTGCTGCGTGAGGCGTTGTCTGGCATTCTTTTGAAAATCCGCTTTGACGCAACCTGCATTTTTGTTGGAGATCGCATTGACGGATAGGGATGCTTTCAGCCGTTTCTTCGTGATCCTTTTCCCAGAAACAAGTCGGGAGGCGTGTGATGGAGCTTTTTGAACTGAGCCGGGAGTACACAGATCTGCTTGCGATCCTGCTGCCGCTGTTGATCATTCCGATCGGTCTAAGCATCGCAGTACTCTCGGACAGCTATCTCACCAAGCGGCTGCGGCAGACATTTCTGCTGAGCATCGCGCTGTCGATCAGTCTGGTTGCACAGAACTATCTGGAAATGTGGATGACGGAGCTATGGAACATTCCCGCACGGACGGCGTTTTCCGTCTACGGTTACTGTGTGCGCCCGCTGATCCTGCTGCTGTTTTGCTCTCTCGTGGAGCCGCAGAACGCCAGGTTGTACCGGCCCGGCTGGGTACTTGTGGGCGTTAACGCGGTGATGTATCTGACGACCCCGCTGACAAAGCAGGTTTTCTATATTGACTCTGGAAACCACTATCATGCAGGGCCGCTTTCCCGCTTGTGCCTGTACGTCAGTCTGATCCTGCTGGCGTGGCAGCTTTGGCTGACGATACGTATGGTACGAAGGCAGGCGGGAAAAAATCTTGCACTTCCGCTGTTTATTGTGCTGATGATTCTCTTCTCCGTGTATCTGGACTATCAAGTGGGAGATTCTCCGCAGCCGGTTTCCTTTCTGACGATTGCGATCATCTGCGCTGCGGTGCTGTTTTATCTGTGGCTGCACTTGCAGCTTGTGCAGGTGCATGAGCGAGGAATGCGGGAGCAACAGCAATTACAGCTCATGTTCTCGCAGATCAAGCCGCATTTTCTCTACAACACGCTCGAAACGATCGAGGCGCTCTGCTTGATCGACCCGGAGGCGGCCAGGGAGGCAACTGCCAGATTCTCCGGCTATTTACGCGGCAATCTGACGGGGCTCAACACGGAAAACACGATCCCGTTTGAGAAGGAGCTTTCCCACACGCGGCTGTATCTGGAGCTGGAACAGATGCGCTTTCAGGAGGATCTGCAGGTGGTCTATGACATCACGTGCACCGATTTTTTCCTGCCGCCGCTGACACTGCAGCCACTGGCGGAGAACGCTGTGCGGCACGGCGTTCGTATGAAGAGCGACGGCAAGGGTATCGTAGAAATCAAAACGGCGGAGCTGCCGGATTGCTATGTAATCTCCGTTCGGGACGATGGCCCCGGGTTTGACCCGAATACGCCTCCCACCGACGGAAGACCGCACATCGGTCTGAGAAATGTGCGAGATCGCCTGCAAAGGCACGGAGCCGCACTGCACATTGAAAGCAAACAAGGCAGCGGAACTACCGTGACGATCCGAATTCCGAAGACCGAACAGGAGGAAAAACCGTGCTGATTTTTGCGATTGATGACGAGCGAACGCTGCTGCAATTTCTGCACAGCGCCATTGCGGAGGCGGCGCCCGGCGCGGAGATCCGAGACTTTCTGCGCGGGCAGGCAGCGCTGGACGCCGTCGCGCAGGAGGGGCTTCGCCCGGACGTGGTGTTCTCTGATATCCGTATGCCCGGTGTGACAGGCCTGGAGCTGGCGGTTCGCATGAAAGAGCTGTCAGCCGAGACGCGGATCGTGTTTGTCACCGGCTATGACGACTACGCCCTGGACGCCTATCAGCGGCACGTCAGCGGCTATTTGCTCAAGCCCATCAGCGCAGCAAAGATCCGGGAGGAGCTGGATGCACTTCCCTCCCCACGGCCTGCTGCGCCGACGCAAAGGCTCACGATTCAGTGCTTTGGATACTTCGAGGTATTTTGGAATAACCGGCCGCTGCATTTTCAGCGGCAGCAATCCAAGGAGCTCTTTGCCTATTTGATCAGCCGAGAGGGCGGTATGTGTACCCATGGGGAAATATCCGCGGCCCTGTGGGAGGACGAGACAGACCTGAAGTTGACGGGTAATCGCATTCGGACCCTGCTTGCCGATCTGCGAAAGACATTCTCAGACATCGGAATGGAGGACGTGTTGATCCGGCACCGGGCAAGCCTTGCAGTCAACCGCGCACTTTTGGACTGCGATTTTTTCCGAATGCTGGACGGTGATATGGAGGCGGTCAACGCCTTCAAGGGCGAGTTTATGGTGCAGTATTCCTGGGCGGAGATGAGCGCAGGAACGCTGACATTTCACTTTTAAGGCGATACGTTTTAATATTTTTTCATCAAAGCGCACAGAAGTCGGAAATAGTGCCACTTCTGTACGCTTTGGTATATATAATAGAAGTATATGCATGATGCAGCAGTCTACCATTTCGGGATCTGCGGCGCTGTTCCGCAGGGATCCCGAATCAAATCATCAAATAGTTAAATGGAGGAGTGAAAAATGACAAAGAAACTTACAAGCGTACTTTTGGCGCTCCTGCTCGTCCTGTCGCTGGCGGCCTGCGCGGGCGGCAGCAAACCGTCGACCGAGCAATCTGATAAACCGTCCACCAAACCGGTCAGCGAGCCGTCAAAGGAAGCATCCAATACACAGAAGCAGACTGACAGCATACAGGGCGATCCTAAGTCTGACCTCGACGCCGTTCAGACGATCGGCGAGCTGCTGGAAATGAAGAACTGTACGATGGGCGCGATGGGAGACACATTCGTCCTGGCCTTCGAGCAGGGCAGGATGACATACCGTGCAGTCGCTGAGATGCCGAGCGACGTTTCCGAAGCGTTCTACGCCCTCGACTGGGACGACCCCGAACGCGACGAAAAACAAAAAGCGCTCGTTTCGTCGCTCAAAGTCATTGAGATCACGAACCTGACCGAGGGCATTCCGTCCCAGGAGGAGCTCGACCAGCTCGTCGGAAAGACCGGCGCGGAGCTCCTTGACGAAGGTTGGAGCTATATGGGCTGGAGTAAGGTCAATTCTGATGTCCCGAACTTCTATTTGAGCAAGGGACCTTACAGCTTCAAGTTGGACGTGGACGGAGAAACTGGTGATTTGAATGATTTTGGTGAGGAGGATTTCCGCGCACTTACCGTGAAATCCGTGACATTTGACAATATCTTCGATCCAACGTACATTGAATTTGAATAAGAGTCAGCATATCTGAAACGATTTTAGATACAAAAGCCATAAACGTCAATATTTGAAAACCATCAACGGGAGGTATGAAGATGAAAAAGCGAATCTTATCCGTTTTTATCTGCCTAACCCTTTTGATCACGCTTACCGTGCCGGCCTCCGCAGACGCACAGATCGGCCGCATTGTGGCGGCAGGCGACGGCTACACGGTGACTAAGCTCTCAAACCCCGCGGCGGGAGAGGGCGAAGTTGACGGTCTGATCCCCGGCGGCGACCGTGAGAACAGCTACACCTGGCGGCTTGCCATGCGCGGAGACGAGATCTATATTGCCACCGCCCGCAACATCGCCAGCGCGCTGGTCAACAAGTACGGCAGCGCGTTCGCGGAGGCCGGCATCTCCCTGGACAGCTTCTGGGCCATGATCGATCTGGTAACAAACGGCGACATTCTCAGAAACGACGAGAATGAAGGCGCGAACATTATCAGCTACAACCGCGTGACCGGCGAGTTCCAGGTGCTCTACACTGCCGACCCCGGCGACTATTTTCGTATGGCGGTCACCTTTGGTGACGACGTCTACTTCGGCTCCTATTCCGCAAATCCGGAAAACCCGCAGTACATTCTGAAGCTCGACCCGGACGGCAACTTCACGAAAGTGTTTCAGACGATGGGCTCGATCTCTCTGCGCGCGAACTGTGTGTACGACGATCACCTGTTCTTTGCCGGGGCGGACGACCGCGAGGAGGTTGACATCATCGACCTTTTCCTCCACGGTAATCCGACAAAGATGGCAATTCTGCGAAAGAGCAACGAGGACGACAGCGTCTGGGAGCGCGTCGCGGACTACAAGGACTTCGGCGATGCGCCCTACGATCCGATCATGGAAAGCTGGGCCGAATCTCCGATCTGGGAAATGGCGGTCCACAACGACGAGATCTACGCCACAGCGCCGTCATCGGCAGGCTTTGTGGTCTTCAAGGGACATCCCGCGCAGGACGACGAAGAAGCCAACGCGTACGGTTGGGTCTGGCAAGAGGTGGCAGGGCCGAACAACGGCGTCAACAACCCGGACCTTTCCGACGTTGAGGGCGGCGAACCCGATACCATGCGCTCCCTGGTCGGCTCCGTCTATGAGTGGAATGGCACGCTCTATGCCTACAACTTCGACCACTGCTTCGGCGGCTGCGCCAACGCTTTTGTCGGCGCGCTGCAGCAACTCGCGGGCAAAAAAGTCAAGGCCTCCGAGTACCTTTTCTATCTCTACGATTCCCTGCAAAACACGCAGAAGATCTGGGCGCTCGACGACGAGACCGGAAAATTTGAGGAGGTCGAGGCCTTTACCGCGCTGACCGATGGCACTTTGAACGAATACATCTGGCGCATGGGTGAATACGACGACAGCCTTTATATCGCAACGATGGATGCAGGCGTGTTCTATAACTATCTGACCCAGCTCACCAACGGCAGCTTCTTCTCTGCCGACACAGAGCAGATCCTGCAGCGGCTTCAATATCTGCGAAACCTGCTCCAGCTGCTGATTGCCTCCGGCGATGCCTCCATCCTTGACCTGGACCAGATCAGGGATGCGCTGCTCGATGGGGTCGACCTATTAAGGACCCTGCTCACCATGGATATCGACGAGGAGAATCTGGCGCAGTTTTTGGAAAATTACACGCTCTTCCAGGCCGCGCTTTCCAGCGCAGCCATGTCCGCCCTGGCCTCGCTCAGCGACATGAGCCTGGACGAGTTGGCGATCGAACTGCTGACCGGGGACGTTGCCGGACAGCTGATCGACGGGACGCTGAATCTGGCGGACATTCTGTTCCAGGGCGTCGACATCGCAGGCTTGATCCCCGAGGAACTCACCAACGAATTCACCGAACAGCTGGTGAGCGTGCTGCAAATGCTGCAGAGCTTCAGCGAAGGCTACGTTGCGGCAGATGAGGAGACCCAGGCCTACTACCGGGAGTTCGTGAAGATCATTATTCGGAATTATCTGGAGAGTGTGCTTAACGAGTGGAAGGACAAGATCAACGAGGCCTTTGACATGATCGACATTGAGGGCGTCCGTATGTACCTCTGGATCAGCGATCAGGTAAAGAACAACGAGTGGGGCTTTGATCTGTTCCGCACCTCTGACGGTGAAAACTTTGAGGTAATTACAAGAGACGGATTCGGGGACAAATACAACTACGGCTGCTCCGCCTTCCTGGAGACCGAAGAGGGGCTCTACCTCGGCACCTGCAACCCCTTCTATGGCGGACAGCTTTATCTGCTGCAGACGGTGGAGCCGATGGACGACGGCCTGCCCTGCGACGGCGGAGACAGCTGCCCGGGCGGCAGGTTTACTGATATGCCTCCCAAGGATCACTGGGCACACGACGCGATCGATTGGGCCGTGGTACACGGCATCACTGCCGGTACCTCCGAGACGACCTTCGGCCCCGACGAGGGCTGTACCCGCGCCCAGGTCGTGACCTTCCTTTGGAGAGCTGCCGGCGCCCCGGAGCCCGCCACAACAGACAATCCCTTTAAGGACGTGGAGGACGGCGCATACTACGAGAAGCCCGTCCTTTGGGCCGCAGAGAACGGGATCACCGCCGGTACCGCTCCCGACGAGTTCAGCCCGGACGCCACCTGCACCCGTGCACAGATCGTCACCTTTCTCTGGCGCTATGAGGGCAATCCCGAGCCCTCAAGCACCGATAACCCCTTCGAGGATGTGGAGGCCGGCGCCTACTATGAAAAGGCCGTCCTTTGGGCCGCCGAGAATGGGATCACTGCCGGTACCTCCGCCACGACCTTTGGCCCCGACGACACCTGCACCAGAGCGCAGGTCGTGACGTTCCTGCACCGGGACAGTACGAAATAGTACCCTAAAGCACACGAAACACAGATAGTTCAATTATAAATTCAAATTTGCAGGAGGTACCCATAATGTGCAAAAAAGTCAATCTCATCGTTCTTGTGATCGCGCTGCTTGCGCTCTGCGTATCGGCCGTGTCCCTGTCTGTCACCTTGCAGCCGAAACAGGAGGACGTGAAGGATGAGCAGGACTTGCAGTACGTGCTGTATCTCGGTACCAACGACAAGGATACAAATGAGCCCGTCTTCTCTCCGGATGAAGCCAGAACCAAAGCGGAAGACATTCTGATTGAGCACTTCGGCGGCTACACGATCCAGGAGGCCCACGGCGGCTGGGAGTACGAGGGCACGCGCTATCAGGAGTACACCATCGTGATCTATCTGAGCGACACCAACTTGGATGCGGTACACGCGGCGGCAAAGGACATGATCCGCGTCTTCAACCAAAGCTCGGTGCTGATCCAAACCAATAGCACTGTGACGGAATTTTACAGTGGAAGCTGATGGACTTGAAAACTGCAGCAAGGCCGCGGTCGATGAAACGGTTTCTATCCGTTTCATCGACCGCAATATAAGAAAGGAATTCGGGAAATGAACAAGAAAGCCTTATCGACCCGCACGCTTCTGATCGTGGTTTCCATTCTGCTGGTCTGTGTGCTGCTTGTGCAGTGCCTATTCTGGGCAGGCGTTTTCGGCAGCGCGCAGACGGCGCAAGCCGTCGCCCGGGAAGCGGTTGGGAGTCTCTCCCGTAAGGGCTATACGCTTGAGCAGGTCGTTGTGCTCAGCAGGCACAACATCCGCTCGCCGCTCTCCGGCGGTGACTCGCTGCTGGGCAAGATTACGCCGCACGCATGGTTCGCCTGGTCTTCAAATCCGAGCGAGCTGTCCCTCCGGGGCGGCGTTCTGGAGACGGAGATGGGACAGTATTTCCGAAAATGGTTGGAAGCCGAGGGCCTGTTTCCGGAGAACTATCACCCCGAGGACGGGCAGATCCGCATCTATGCAAACTCCAAGCAGCGCACCATCGCGACCGCGGAATACTTCGTTTCCGGCCTGCTGCCCACTGCAAATCCCGAGATCGAATATCACATGGAATTCGACCAGATGGATCCGGTGTTTACGCCGAAGCTGAACTTTGTCTCGCCGGACTACAATGCCGCTGCCGAGGCGCAGATCCGGGAACGCTACACTGACGTCGTAAACGGTCTGTCGGACAACTATGAGTTACTTTCCGACGTGATCGATCTGGAGCAGTCTGCCGCCTGGAAGGACGGTTCCGTAACGGCATTCCAAACCGACGATACAAAACTTATTCTGGAGCTGGACAAGGAGCCCGGAATGAAGGGCTCGCTGAAAACCGGCTGTTCGGTCGCCGACGCGCTGGTTTTGCAGTATTATGAGGAAAGCGATCCCATCAAGGCGGGCTTCGGCCACGAATTGAGCTTTGAACAGTGGCAGCAGATCTCCGAGATCAAGGATGTCTACGGCGACGTGCTCTTTACCGCTCCCCTGGTCGCTGCCAACGTGGCCCATCCGCTCTTGCAGGAGATCGAGCAGGAGCTTTCCACCGACGGGCGAACCTTCAGCTTCCTGTGCGGTCACGACTCCAACGTCGGAAGCGTGCTTGCCGCACTCGGGGCCGAGGCCTACGAGCTGCCCGGCGCGATCGAGTCCAAAACGCCGATCGGCTGCAAGCTGGTGTTCTGTCGCTGGAGAGGCCCGGACGGCAGCAGCTACTGTACCATCGATCTGGTCTATCAGACGGTCGATCAGCTCCGGACCGCTTCCCTGCTGGACCTGGACAACCACCCCGCCATCGTTCCCCTGCGTTTCCGAGGCATCACCGCCAACGCTGACGGGCTATATGCTGAGCGAGATTTCCGGGATCTGTTGGAGAACGCCATCGCCGAATACGACCGGATCACGCAGACCTACGCCCTGCCGGAGGCGGCATGACAAGTTTTCGAGGAATCGAATCATAACTGAAAGCCCGACTCAACCGGAGTGATCCGATTGAGTTGGGCTTTTATTCACGCGCTTTATTCATTCAAGAACAACTCACTGTTCCTGTACCAGAAATGCATCCGGGCTGATTCGTTTATATTCATGCTCAGAACCAGGCATCGGAATGTAGGCGAAAACGTCATCCTTTCCACGGTCCTTTGCATGGTACAACGCACGGTCGGCGTATTTGATAATGTCCAGGATGGTGATATCCGTATTCTGCAAATCCACATTGACAACACCGACTGACACGGTCAGGCGCTGCCCGTTTGGATTCTTAACGTGCTTGACGCCGGAGCTGCGGACGTTATCGTAAATACGCAGGACAAGCTCCTCCATTTTTTTGTTGCTGTGTCCAAGGACGAGACCGAAATACTCATCGCCGCCGTATCGGAAGAATTTCACCGAAGCATTCACCTCCGCCTTACAGACGTTTGCGATCAGCTTGATGGCTTCATCCCCCGCTGCATGGCCGTAGGTGTCGTTATACTCTTTGAAATAGTCGATATCGAGGAAAATACCCCCGATTTTTTTCTTGTTCTTTTTTGCGTTTTCGATGAATTCGCCGGAGACAGTGACCAACGCGGAGCGGTTCATCAAGCCGGTAAGCGCATCCCGTTCCGCTTTTTCCTCGTTCATCCGGATCTTCTGCATCATTTTACTGATCTCCAAACGGGCGATATCCACGCTCTTCTGGCTCTCATACTGAATTTCCCGTTTCTCTTTCAGCAGCTCATCGAAAAGCGACGCGATTTCCTTGTAGAGCTCCAAAGCGCGGTCACGGTCGCCGCAGACAATGCAAAGCATGGCCTCCACACGTTTCGCAGTGATCTGATCCAGGGTATGTCCTCCAACCGAGGCATATTGCGTCAGTGTATCGGAAAAGCGCTTTGCCCGTTCGAGATCGCCGATCTTGATCTGAAAACCGACTATCTGTTCAAAATAGTAGTGAAATTCATAGGAATCTCCGTTGGAATGTGCAAGCTCAAGAACCAGGTCCGCATTCTTTGCGCCCTCTTCTGCATTGCCGATGGCATAGAGAACATAGGACCGACGGGTATAATAGCCGCACAAAAGGATCGGGTGTTCAATGTATTTCGCATCCGGTTCAACGCTGTCCAGGGCCTCCTTCGCCTGGCTGAACTGACCCAAGCTGCAAAAGCTGTCGGAGCAGTTGATGCCATAGAGGATCATTGCTCTGTGATTCTCCGGGTTTTTCTTCCTGCAGCCGGAAAGACAGTCTAAGGAGATCCGAAGGCTTTTCTGAAATGCCCCCATCTGAAAATAGGAATCACCGATATTGTTCAACAGTGTTTCCTTTCGGATGCTCGGGTTCTTTTTGCCTTGGACAAGCTGAAGTGCCTTATTATAGTATGTGATCGCGCTCTGAAAGCTGCCAAGGCCCGCATAGGCGATTCCCATCAGATTATAGCTTTGTGCAAGAAGGGACGGGTCATTCAGCTTTTCCAAAACGCTGACCGCCTTATAGGCGTACCCAAGCATACTGCCCCGTTTCCCCTGATTGAAAATACTAATCGATATGTACAGATTGGTTTTCCCGATTGCATGGAGATCGGCGCACTTCTCTGCTTCCTTCAGTAAAAGCTTCAATTCCTTTTCACGAAGATAAGGATCGTTCTTATGTTTATCCGACACAAGATCAATTCGTTTATCCAATGGCTGCTTTTCCATTTCCACACCTCCCATGCAGGCTGATCGATGGCTCCGGCTATGTCATCAGGGCTTCACGAGTCGTCGATATTCAAGCTCGCCCTGCTTCGCAGTGCAAATCGCGTATACGTCGTCCTTCCCTGCTGACTTTGCGTGATACAACGCCTTATCCGAATACTTGATAATATCCAGTACCGTATCATCACTGTTTTTCACATTGATATTCACAATACCGACGGATACCGTCAGGCACTGTCCATTTGGGTTTTTGACGTGCTCAATACCCGATGTACGAACTCTTTCCCAGAGCCGCAGTGCAAGCTTTTCCAAGTCTCCATCCCGATAGCCGAGAACAATACCGAGAAACTCGTCCCCGCCGTAGCGGAAAAATCTGACGTTTCCGTTTTCCTCTTCCAGGCAAGCCTTTGCGATAGATCGGATCGCATCATCACCTGCTGCGTGACCGTAGGTGTCATTATACTCCTTGAAGAAATCAATATCCAGGAACACGCCGCCGAGCGTCGTTCCCTTTTCTATTGCGCTCTGATAGAAGCCGCTGGAAATGTTGATCAATGCGCCGCGATTCAACAGCCCGGAAAGCGGATCTCGCTCCGCTTTCTCTTCGCTGGCCCGGATCTTGTTCATCAGATTCGCAATTTCCCTGCTTGCGGCCTCGACGTTTTTCTGACTCTCGTACTGAATGGCGTTTTGCTCCCGTACGCGCTTCTCGTAGAGGCTGCTGAGCTCTTTATAGAGCGCAAGGGCACGGTCTGATTCCCCGCGGGCAATACAGATGTTTGCCTGAACGCGTTTGGAGATAATCTTATCAATGGTATGGCCGTTGGTATCCGCATACCTGGTCAGAATGTCCGCAAAGCCCTGCGCTCTTTCGTAGTCACCGACACGCACCTCAAGCTTTGCGATCTTCTCGAAGTCCCGGTGGAACTCATAGGAATCATACCCGTTGTTTATCGCCTCAATCGTCAGATCGGCATATGATGCCGCTTCCTCCAGCTTTCCGATCTTATACAACACACAGCAGCGTCTGGCATAGTAGCCCCAGAGCAGAACATCACGGGCAAGAAGCTCCACGTCCGGCTTGACGCTGTCAAGGGTCTCCAGCGCGTTCTCGTATTGTTCCATTCCTTCATAGTCGTCGGAAAGGTTGATCGCGTAAATCACCGCATTGACGTGATCGTTCGGACGTTTGGTACGGATGACAGAGAAGCACTTCTTCATCAGTCGAATGCTCGTGCTGTACTCGCCCATCAAATAATAGCATTCAGCGATGTTATTCTGCATGACATCCCTGCGAATGCCGGGCTTTTTTTGCCTGTAGGTCTTCTCCAGCGCACGGTTATAATACTCAACGGCACGCAAATAATTCCCCTGCGCCAGATAGGCAATTCCCAGGAGATTATAGCTGCGGGCCAGCATCCTTTTGTCATTCAGCTTTTCAAAGATATCCACTGCTTTGACGGCGTGGGGAAGGATCTTGTTCCTGCTTCCCAGATCGAAATAGCACAGGGAAAGAAGATGATGGATCCGCCCGATGACGTATACGTCTTCCGCTCTCTCTGCTTCCTTCAATATCTTCTTGAGCTTCTTTTCGCGTCGATCGTAAGCGTTCTTTGTATCCTTCACAATCTGATCGACCCGTAAATCCAATTCTGATTTCTTCATAGTCAAAACCTCTTATGTGCGCTTTTCCGACCCCGTGTATCTCATGCTTGGGCCACGACTCTACGATACTCCTGCTCAGAATCTGACTCAGAATGAAGCGCGAACACTGCGTCTCTTCCGTAATTCTTCGCACGGTAGAGCGCGCTGTCCGTATTTCTGATGATGTCGAGCATCGTATTGTTTGCCCGATTCATGTCGATGTTGGCAATGCCAACGGACACCGTCAGTCTCTGCCCTCTGGGGTTTTTTCTGTGCTCGACCCCGGAGGCATGGACCCGCTCGACGATCCGCAGCGCAAGCGCTTCAATCTCCGCGTCCTTATGGTCGAGAACAATTCCGAAGATCTCATCGCCGCCATAGCGGAAGAATTTCACTGTGTCGCTCTCTTCTTCCATGCAGTTGCCTGCAACCACACGGATCACGTCATCCCCTGCCGCATGGCCGTAGGTGTCATTGAATTCTTTGAAATAGTCGATGTCAATAAAGATGCCGCCAAGCTTCTTTCCGGCTGTTTTCGCTTTCTGTATGAAGTCGTCTGTAATACTGACGAGCGCAGCCCGGTTCAACAAGCCGGAAAGCGGATCCCGCTCCGCTTTATCCTCATTGAGGCGGATCTTCTTCATCAAGCTCGCAATCTCTTTGCTTGCAAGCTCAACTCGTTTCTGACTGTCATTCTTGATTGCGTTCTGTTCTTTGACTCGCTTCTCATACAGTGCGCTGAGCTCTTTATAGAGGGCAAACAACCGGTCGCAATCCCCGCGAGAATCGCAGATATTGGCCTCAACGCGTTTTGCAATGATCAGATCGATGGTGTTTTTGTTCTTTTCCGCGTAGTCTGCCAGGATATCCGCGAATTGCTGCGCTCTGACCAGATCGCCGGCTTCCACCTCAAGTCTGGCAATTTTCTCAAAATCACGGTGGAATTCATAGGAGTCATACCCGGTATGCACAGAATCGATGGTCAGATCGGCATATCGTTGCGCCTCATCCACTCTGCCAAGCTTGTACAGGACGCAGCTTCTTCTGGCATAATACCCCCACAGGAGGACCTTCCGATCTGAAAGCTCAGCCTCGTTTACGGCAGCATCCAGCGCATTGATCGCTTTCTCCAGCTCTCCAAGCGCCTCGTAAGCATCCGAAATATTGATCGCGTAAATCACTGCGCTGACGTGATCTTCCGGATGCTTCGTGCGAATCACGGAAACACAGCGCTTTAACAGACGGGCAGCGACCTTATATTCTCCCATCAAAAAGTAGGCTTCTGCGATATTGCTGAGAATGACGTCCTTGCGGACAAAGGGTTCTTTCAGACCGCGTATCGTTTTTATCGCACGTTCATAGTATTCCACGGCGCGAATGTAATTGCCCGTGGCTCTGTACGCAAGCCCAACAATATTAAAGCTGGACGCAAGCTGGTTTTGTTCATTCAGGGTTTCAAAGACCTCCGCAGCCTTGACAGCATAGGGAAGGATATTGATTCGATTGCCGAGTTCAAAATAGCAAATGGCGATCGACAAATTGGTCCTGGCGATATAACCAAGATCCTCAGCTTTTTCCGCTTCCTTCAGGAATTTTTTCAATTCCCTCAAAAGCGGTACGGTGCCGCGTTTATAATCACTCAGGATCTGTTTCTCGCGTGCAAGCAATTCTGATTTGTCCATTTCCACTTCCTCTTACACACAAAACGACTATTGAACCACCTGCTTATATTCATTCCCCGAATCAGCTCTGTATCGGAACGCGTACACACAGTCTCTCCCGGAATTCTTCGCACGGTACAGTGCCTTGTCTGCGAATTTTATGATGTCCAGGATCGTCGCGTCGGACTTTCTCATGTCCAGGTTGACAATGCCGATGGATACGGTCAAGCGTTTGCCGTTGGAGTTCAAAACGTGCTCAAGCCCGGCATCGTGAACCTTTTCCGAAATCCGAAGCGCAAGCTTTTCGATGCTCTCGTCACTGTGACCAAGAATGACGCCAAAGTACTCATCGCCGCCGTAGCGGAAGAATTTGATCGTTGCGGATTCTTCACTCTTGCAAACATTCGCAACAAGCTTTATAGCCTCGTCGCCCGCGGCATGACCGTAATGATCGTTGTACTCCTTAAAGCAATCAATATCAAAGAAGATCCCGCCGAGATGCCTTTTCTTTTCCTTGGCCGTTTGAAGAAAGCTGCTTGAAACTCTGATCAGGGAGGATCGATTCATCAAATCCGTAAGCGGATCGCGCTCCGCCAGCTCATTGCTGCTTTTGATCTTCTTCATGAGCTTTACGATTTCTTTGTTCGCATCCTCCAAGCTCTTTTGCCCCTCGTACTGCATCGCCCTTTGCTGGCTGATCCATGTCTCATACAGTGCGCTGAGCTCTTTGTAGATCGCGAGGGCTTGATCCTGCTCTCCCCTTGCGCGGCAAATGTTGGCCCGAACACTTTTGGCCATGATCAGATCCAGGGTGTGGTTGTTCTCCTCGGCATACTTCGCCATGGCGGCATAATAGCGCAGGGCACGATCATAGTCGCCATGATCGATCTGGATCGCGGCAATCTTCGTATAAAAGATGTGATTGTCGTAATAGTCCAGATTCTGGTCGATCAGATCGAACGCCATGTCCGTAAACTTTTCGCCGCCCTCCATGTCGCCGGTCACATACAGCACATAGGAAAGTCTGGTATAATAGGCACACACGTAAATGCTTTTGGGGCTGTTATCGATCTCCCCTTTGATCTCGTCAAGGATCTCCTTTGCCCTTTTATAGTTTTCCAAGCCAAGGCAGCTGTCGCAGACGTTCAAGCCGAAGACGATCGCCCGGAGCGGATTATCCTGCGCTGTATGCCTGTAGTTCTCATAGCAGTCCGTAGAAATGCTATAGCTCTTCTCATAGACACCCATGTGATAATACGCATCACTGATGTTATTCAGCAGGGTGTTTTTCTTGATCAAGTCGCAATCACGGCCGCGGAGGATCCGGAGGCCATTGTTGTATGCCGAAACAGCGCGAAGATAATTTCCCAGGCCGGAATACGCGATGCCCAGAAGATTATAACTGCGTGCAAGAAGGGCCCGTTCGTTTGTTTTCTCAAAAATGCTCACCGCTTTGTAAGCATAGGAAAGCATCGTTCCGCGTTTTCCCTGGCCGAGAATGCTGTTTGCCAACAGCATACTGATTTTTCCGATCGCATAGAGGTCTGATTCCCGTTCCGCATTCTTTTCCGCTTCCTTGAGCAGCTTTTTGAGTTCTTGTTCACGTCGAAACGGATCATTCTTGTTTTCCCGGACGACTTGATCGATCCGATCTCTTAACAACTGCTGTTTCACATCATTCACTCCCTGCATAGGATCAAATCATGTAAGGCGGCTATGGAAAACATCCAAGCAGAAGCGATCATGCAGATTGGATCTTCCGATATTCGTGCGTCTCCCCCGATGAAGCATGAGAAGCGCACACAACATCCCGTTATTTCCGGCCGTATTAAGCCGTCAGCGCTCCACGCGTTCGTATTCATGCGCGGCATTGGGCAGATTATGATATGCAAACACATCGTCCTTGCCGCGATCCTTCGCATGATACAGCGCTTTATCCGTGTACTTGATGATATCCAGGATCGTTTCATCGGAGCCCTTCATATCCACATTGACAATGCCGATCGACACCGTCAAGCGCTGCCCGTTCGGGTTTTTGACGTGTGCAATGCCGGATGCGCGTATCGCCTCTGAAATCCGAAGGGCCGCGGCTTCCAGGTCTTTATCTTCCCATCCCAGGACAATTCCAAATAATTCGTCCCCGCCGTATCGGAAAAACTTCATCTGCGAGGATTCTTCTCCCTTGCAGACATCTGCAATATACTTGATAGCCAAGTCACCCTCAGCATGGCCGTAGGTGTCGTTGTATTCCTTGAAATAGTCAATGTCAAGAAAAATGCCGCCAAGCTTCTTTCCGTTATTCCTGGCATCGCGGAGAAACTCTTCCGCTATATTCACAAGGGCCGAGCGGTTCAGCAGGCCCGTAAGAGCGTCCCTTTCGGCCTTCTCCTCACTGTCGCGGATCTTTCTCATCAGCTTTGTGATTTCTCGCGTCGCGGCCTCCGCATTACGCTGGCTTTCGTACTGCATCACATTATCTTCGTTCATGCGCTTCTCATAGAGATCGTTCAGCTCCCGATAGAGTTCAACGCCCGTTTCTCTTCGCCGACGGCATAAGAAATGTTCGCCTGCACGCGCTTGGAAATGATCTGATCCAGCGTATGTCCGTTCTCTTCTGCATACTTTATCAGGATATCAGCAAAGCGCTGTGCACGCTCGTATTCGCCGAACCGGACTTCCTGCTTTGAGATCTTCTCAAAATCAAGATGTCCCTCGTATGAATCCGTTCCGTTGATCACATATTCGTAGGTCAGATCCTGTGCATGGTAGGCGATGCCGAGAATGTTGTAACTGCGAGCAAGCAAGGAACGGTTATCCGAGTTTTCAAAAATGTTGACAGCCTTCAGCGCATACGGAAGGATCTTGACCCGGTTGCCCAAATCAAAATAGCAGCCCGCGATGTGCATATTCAACTTGCCGATATATTGGACATCACCGGCTACTTCCGCTTCTTTCAGAAACTTCTTTAATTCCACAACCAGGTGTTTATTGTCGCCACGGTATTTTTTGAAGGCCTGCGTGATTCGCTCGTCTAATGTCGTCCGTTCCCTTCACTTACCCCCTTTCGGAAATTTATACACTCTAATTATAACAATTAATAAGAAAATAATCAATCCATTTTTTTGTTTTTCTGTAAAAAAGAACAAAAAGAACTTCTCCCTTCTGTCGAAGGGAGAAGTCGGTCAAACCGGATCAAAAAACCGCTTATTATTCAGTGACCTGCATTCTGATTTTTCCGATTGCATAGAGGTCTGTTTCCCGTTCCGCATTCTATTCAGATTGACCGTCCTGGGAAACTGAAGACACAGCTTGGAAAAACTCCAAATGATTCACGCTTAAGTGCGAACCCGCCTGTATTCATGCTCGGAATTTGCCAACGCATGATAGGCAAAAACGACGTCCTTTCCACGATCCTTTGCGTGGTAAAGCGCTTTATCCGCGTACTTGATGATATCCAGGATGGTATAGTCGGAATCCTTCATATCCACATTGACCACACCAATGGATACGGTCAGCCGCTGACCGTTGGGGTTCTTGATATGCTGGTAGCCGGAGGAATGGACCGTCTCGGAAATTCGTAGGGCGAGCTTTTCCACGTCCTCATCCTTATGGCCCAGGATCACGCCGAAATACTCATCGCCGCCATACCGGAAGAAGCGGATGGACGAAGTCTCCTCACCCAGGCAAACACTGGCAATATACTTGATTGCCTCGTCGCCTGCGGCATGGCCGTAGGTGTCGTTATATTCCTTGAAATAGTCGATATCCAGGAAAATACCGCCGAGCTTTTTGTTGTGTTCCTTGGCGCTTTGAACGAACTCATTCGTGATGCTGACCAAAGCGGAACGGTTCATCAGCCCTGTAAGCGGATCGCGTTCGGCTTTCTCCTCACTGATGCGGATCTTCTTCATCAGCTTTGCGATCTCTCTGCTGGCAGCTTCGGCATTCTTCTGGCTCTCATACTGCATTGCGTTCTGTTCCTGCACGCGCTTTTCATACAGATCATTGAGTTCCTTATAGAGCTCCAGCGCATTGGCCCGATCGCCGCGGGCATCAAAGATACTCGCCTGGACACGCTTGGCAATGATCAGCTCAAAGGTATGCCCGTTCGAATTGGCATACTCCGACAGAATATCCGCAAATTTCTGGGCGCGATCGCAGTCGTTGGCCTGGACCTCCAAAGACGCGATCCTTTCAAAATCCCGGTGGAATTCATAAAGGTCATGAATAATATTCATCCCACTCAAGGTCAGATCGGCATATTCCGCACCCTTTTCCAAATCGCCAAGCCGATAGTGGATCACGGAGCGTCTGGCGTAGTAGCCGTAGACCAGAGAATCTTCTCCCAGCGTTTTAACGTCGGGCTCAACGCAGTCCAGAATCTCTTTTGCCTGCTGGATCTCCCCGAGGCTTTCGTAACAATCGGAAAGATTCAGACCGTAAACCGAGATGGAGGCATGATTGTCCGGATTCTTCTTCTGGCAGGTGGACAAACAACCCTTCATCAGATGGATACTCTTCTGGTACTCGCCCATCTGATAATAGCAATCGGCAATGTTGTTGAGAATCATTTCCTTTCTCAACACGGGCTTTCTCTGGCCGCGGATCGTATCCAGCGCCTTGTTGTAGGAAGCCAAAGCAAGCTGGTAATTCTCCTGGGCACCGTAACCAATGCCGAGCAGGTTATAGCTGCGGGCAAGCAACGTCATATCATCCGAGTTTTCAAAAATGCCAACAGCCTTAAAAGCATGCGAAAGGATGCGAACCCGGTCGCCCATCTCGAAATAGCACATGGACAGATACAGGCTGATTTTGCCGATGAGCATAATCTCACCGTCTTTTTCCGCTTCCTTCAGGCACTTCTTGAGCTCACGTTCAAGCCGCGGATAATCACGCCGATGATCTTTCATGATCTGTTCGATCCGATCATCTATTTTCGACCTTTCCATAGTTACACCCTCTTACATTTTGATTTCTAAATTGATTATAGCAGTCAAATCAACAAAAATCAATTCATATTTTGATTTTCATTCAATTTTTTGTTTGTCCATTCAAATTTTTAGCTCTTTTTCTCGTTCAAAAAAGCACCGGCCTCTGGAAAAGAGGCCGGAGTTAACATAAATCCAATAATATATAATCTATTCAGCCTTCGCATTGCTCTCGAGGCGCCTGAATTCATGCTCCGCATCGGGCAAAAAGCAGTATTCAAACACATCATCCCTGCCGCGATCCTTGGCATGATAAAGCGCCTCATCCGAATACTTGATGATATCCAGGATCGTGTAGCCGGATTTCTTCATATCGACGTTGACGATACCGACTGAAACGGTCAGCCGCTGACCGTTGGGATTCTTGAGATGTTCAAAGCCGGAGGCCCTTATCTTCTGAGAAATCCGGAACGCCAGCTTACGCAATTCCTCGTCACGGAAGCCCAGGATGACCCCGAAGTACTCATCGCCGCCGTACCGGAAAAACTTAATGTTCTGTGATTCCTCATCCAGGCAGATCTTCGCGATAAACTTGATCGCCTCATCTCCGGCGGCATGGCCGTAGCTGTCGTTATACTCCTTGAAATAATCGATATCCAGGAAGATACCGCCCAGCTTCTTGCCCAGCGCCTTGGACTTTTCAATAAACTCCGTGGTAACATTGACCAGCGCAGAGCGATTCATCAAGCCTGTAAGCGGATCGCGCTCCGCTTTTTCTTCGCTGGCACGTACCTTATTCATCAGCTTTAAGATCTCTCTGTTGGCGGCGTCGATACTCTTTTGCGCCTCATACTGCATGGTCTTCTGCTCCGTCATCCACTCCTCGTAGAGCACGTTCAGTTCCTTGAACAGGGAGAGGGCGCGATCATAATCGCCGCTGGCATAGCAAATATTGCCCAGGACGCGCTTTGCAATGATATGATCCAAGGCGTGGCCGCTTTTCTCTGCGTACTCTGTCAGGGTATCGGAAATGATCCGGGCTCTTTCAAAGTCGCCGATTTGGAGCTGGAAGGAAACGATCCGCACGGTGACCGAGTGGAACTCATAGGTGTCCAGATGTGCATGGACCAGCTTTAACATCAGATCCGCATATTTGGCTCCACCAATCGGGTCGCCGTTCGCGTAAAGCGCACAGGACATTCTGATATAATACCCGCACAGCAATATGCTTTCGGGAAGGAATTCGGCATCCTGCTGAACCTCGTCAAGGATCTCCTGCCCTCTCCGGAAATCATTCATGCTGATATAGCTGTCAAAAATGTTGACCGCGTACAGGACGATCGCCGTGTGGTCGTCCGGCGAATGCGCTCTGCAGAAGGAAAGGCAGTCCTGTGAAATTTTGAGCGTCTTATCAAAGGCGCCCATTGAGAAATAGGCATCGCCGATATTGTTCAGCAGGGTGATCTTCCGAACGCCCGGCTTCTTCCTGCCGCGAATCACCTTCAGCGCCTTATTGTAGGATTCCAGGGCGCGCTGATAATTGCCCTGCCCGGCATAGGCAATGCCAAGCAGGTTGTAGCTGCGTGAAAGCAGCGCCGGATCGTTCAGTGTCTCCAAAATACTGACTGCCTTATAGGCATAGGGAATAATACTGTCACGCCGACCTTGGTGGACAATGCAGATCGCAAGGTTCAAATTGAGCTTTCCGATATTATAGACGTCTTTTTCCCTCTCCGCAACTCTGAGAAGCTTTTTCAGCTCCTGTGCCAGGCGGAAAGGATCATTCGGATATTGTTTAATCGCACGACTTATCCGATCACTCAATGACAGCTTTTCCATAATCGTACCTCTGAGGCAGATAATCTATCTGTTTTGCTTCTCATCGGAGCAAACTCGCCTGAATTCGTGCTCAGAATTGTCAAGGACACAGTATTGGAACACGTCGTCCTTACCCCGATCCTTCGCATGATAAAGAGCTCTGTCTGCATACTTGATAATATCCAGCACAGAATCATCAGACTTTTTCAAATCAATATTGACGATACCGATGGACACAGTGATCCGCTGGCCGTTGGGATTCTTGACATGGTCAATCGCGGAAGCGCGGACCTTTTCGGAAATACGAAGCGCAAGCGCCTGCAGATCTTTTTCCTTATGACCAAGAATAAATCCGAAATACTCATCGCCGCCGTATCGGAAGAATTTCACGGTGGAAGTTTCTTCTTCCATGCACTGCCTGGCGATATACTTAATGGCCTCGTCCCCTGCCGCGTGGCCATAGGTGTCGTTATACTCCTTGAAGTAGTCAATATCCAGGAAAATACCGCCCAGGCATTTTCCACGCTCCTTGGCCTCATTGAAGAAAGTCTCTGCGACGCTGGTCAAAGCCGAACGGTTCATCAACCCGGTAAGAGCATCCCGCTGCGCCCTCTGTTCGCTGTCGCGAACCCGCTTCATCAGCTTTGATACTTCCTTTGTGGCAGTGTCCGCGTTCTTTTGGATCTCGTACTGCATCGCGTTCTCTTCCTTGATGCGCCTCTCATAGAGGACGTTCAATTCCTTATAGAGCCCCAATGCAGCATCCATCTCACCTTTGGCATAGCAGATATTCGCCTGTACCCGTTTGGACAGGATCATATCGATGGTATTGCCGTTTTCATCGGCATATTTTTTCAGAATATCTGCAAAGCGCTGGGCGCGTACAAAGTCGCCGGATTTTACCTCCTGCGCCGCGATCTTCTCAAAATCCCGATGGAATTCATAGGAATCGTAATTGGTTGTCACGGCGTCTATCACAAGATCCGCATACTGCTCGGCCTCCTCTGTAAGGCCAAGCAGATACAGCACACAGCAGCGCCTGCCGTAATATCCCCAAACGAGGACTTCCCGGTCGAGTACATCACAATTTGGCTTGATGGTATCCAGGATATTGAGCGCCTTTTGGTAGTCGCCGCAGCTCTCATAACAGTCAGAGATGTTAATGCCGTAAATGACCGCGCATACATGATCGTCGGGCCGCGTTGTCCGAACCACACGGAAGCAGTCTTCATAGATGCGATTACCCTTCCGGTACTCCCCCATCTCATAATAGCACTCTGCAATATTGTTCAGAATGGTATCTTTGCTCAGGCCCGGTCTCTTCCGGCGGCGGATCGTGGCAAGCGCCTTGTTGTATGTGGAAAGGGCAAGCTGATAATTACCAAGCGCCAGATAAGCGAGGCCCAGAATATTATAGCTGCGGGGCAAGAAATTATGATTGCCTAATTTCTCAAAAACGCTCACCGCCTTTATGGCGTAAGGGAAAATGCTGCTTCGATCTCCCAAATCGAAGTAGCAAATAGAAAGAAACAGATTGATTTTTCCGACCGCAAAAAGGTCCTCGTCCGCCTCTGCATTCTTTAAGATCCGGTTCAGTGCCTTCACCAGGCGCGGCAATTCATTTTTGTACCTTTTTACAGCCTCATCGATTCTCTCGTTATTCGTCAGCTTGCTCATAAAATCACCCGATTCCTGCTATACCTATACTTATTAAGTATAGCAGGAAAAGCTGTAAAAATCAATCCCCATTTTGGATTGTATACAATCCCATTCGGGTAATCTTTCGCCCCCGCAGTCAAGCAAACACAGTTGAAAAAAAGCCGGATTATCCCGCCGACACAGCAGGATAATCCGGCAAATCATCAAAGTGTAGAAAGGTACTCCATAAAGTTCCGCTTGTTTTCCAGCGCGGTGGTCGTGGGCCGTCCCAGATCCTCTCTGGCGCCGATAGAGCACTTGGCCTCAATCAGGCTGAGCTCATTTCTTTGCTTCGCGGCGGCAAGCTCTCTGTCCAGGTCGTCAAAATTATCCACACATACTGCATACGGATAACCGCAGGCCTTTGCGATCGCCACCAGATCGATATCCTTTGCCACCGTAGGCATCCCGCCGACCGTCTCATGGGCGCCGTTGTTGATCACCACATGGATCAGATTCTTCGGGTGATTGGTTCCGATGACCGCCATGGCGCCCATGTGCATCAGAACCGCGCCGTCGCCATCCACGCACCAGATCCTTTGCTCCGGCTTCTGAATCGCCACTCCAAGGGCGATGGAAGAGCTGTGCCCCATGGAGCCGACGGTCAAAAAGTCGTATTTGTGGCTTTGTCCGTTGGCCACCCTGGTCTCAAACAGTTCCCGGCTGGCCTTTCCCGTGGTGGAGACGACCGGGTCTTCCCCGCTGATTTTTACGATATGCTGAATGATCTGCTCCCGGATCATGGTATTGTCATTCCGGTATTCCACCTTCGGCGCGTCGGTCAAAGCGCCCTTGCGGATCACAAAGGCGACGTCCTTACCCGCGGCGAGAATCGTCCGGAACTCCTCCATCTTGGCCGAGAGGGCTTCCTCTGTGGTCTCTTTCCCGATCACAAACGCGGAGATCCCCATGTCCTCCAGAAGCTTTACGGTCACCTCGCCCTGGTAGATATGCTGCGGCTCGTCATGCACCCCCGGTTCTCCGCGCCAGCCCACAATGAACACCACCGGGATGGCGTACACCTTGTCGTTCAGCAGGCTGGCTACCGGATTGATGATATTGCCCTCGCCGGAGTTCTGCATATACACCACGGGGACCTTGCCGGTAGCCAGGTGATAGCCTGCGGCAAGCGCCGTGCAGTTGCCTTCGTTTGCTGCGATGACGTGGTGCTTCGGGTCGATTCCGTAGCGCGCCATCAGATAATTGCAAAGAGCCTTGAGCTGGCTGTCCGGCACGCCGGTATAAAAGTCAGCGCCGATAATCTCTACAAGTCGTTCAACTCTCATCTGTTTTTCCTCTTACAGTTCGTCGATCAATGTGATGATCTGCTTAATGGGCATCAGGCGGTCGTCCACTTCCTTGGCCCGGTGATAGCGGAGAATATCCTCCGCCGTCTTTTGCATGGCCGGGAACGCCGATCTGGTCAGCTGGTTCGCATAGATCACGATATTCACCCCATGCTGCGCCAACTCCTCCTCGGTGATCACGTTGAAGCTTGAGGGCACCACCACGATGGGCGTTTTCGTATTCTCCTGGCGGAAACAGTCGCAGAATTCCACGATCTCCGCAGGATCCTTCTTCCGGCTGTGGATCATAATGCCGTCCGCCCCTGCCTTGACAAAGGCCCGGGCACGTTCCAGCGCATCCTCCATCCCCTTCTCCAGGATCAGGCTTTCGATCCGGGCGATGATCATGAAGTCGTCTGTCAGCTGGGCCTTCTTGCCGGCGGCGATCTTCGCGCTGAATTCCTCGATGGTCGCCTGGGTCTGCTGGACCTCTGTGCCGAACAGGCTGTTCTTTTTGAGCCCCTTCTTGTCCTCAATGATCACAGCGCTGACGCCCATTCGCTCCAGACTGCGGACCGTGTAGACAAAATGCTCTGTCAGACCGCCTGTGTCTCCGTCAAAGATGATCGGCTTGGTGGTGACCTCCATGATGTCGTCGATGGTGCGGAAGCGGCTGGTCATATCCACAAGCTCGATATCCGGCTTGCCCTTTGCCGTGCTGTCGCAAAGAGACGAGACCCACATGGCGTCAAACTGATCCAGCTTCCCCTCGTGCTCCACGACGGTCTTTTCCACGATCAGCCCGGTGAGGCCGCTGTGCGCCTCCATGGCCTTGACCACAGGCGTCATTTCGATGAGCTGGCGGAGCCGCTTTCTTCTGTACTCCGGCATCGCAAGCTTTTCCCGCAGCTGCAGGTCGATCTTCTTGACCTTCTCATTGTAGGTATAGGGAATGTCAACGACCTCGCCGCCGTATTGGGCCAGCAGGTCTGCCACGTGCTGCCGGATGGCAGATTCCGGGCCTTCTCTCCAGTTATCGCCGTGCACCACATAATCCGGCCGGATCAAGGTGATCACGTCATCGTACATGGCGTCGTCCTGAATGACGACCTGCTCCACTCCTTCTATGCTCCGATAGAGCCTTACGCGATCCTCCTGGCTGATGGTGGGGAACTTGTTATAGCGGATCAGCGCCTTGTCGGAAAGCGCGCCGACAATGACCTTGCCCCGCTGCCGTGCTTCCCGGATAATATTCATATGCCCTTCATGCAAAACATCCGTGCAGAAGCAGGTGTAGACTGTTTTCATGTTTTATTCTACTCCTTTATTTCTTGTATACGACCGGAGTCTTTACGCCGGTCACGGCAAGCGCTTCCTTGAAAACATCAAAGAAGTCCTTGATATCGGCCTCGTCGATGGCGCCCAGGGCGCAGAGGCGGAAGGTATTCGTGGTGCTGATCTTGCCCGGATAGATCGTGAAGCCCCGCTGATAGCAGTAGTCATGAACCGCCTCAAACGACCAATTCGGATCGTCCGGATAGATGGCCGAGGAAACCAGCCCCGTTCTCCACTCCGGCTTGATGACCTGGCGGAAACCAAGCTCGTCCAGACCGGCGTTGATGGCGTTGAAGACTCTGGTGTGCCGCGCCCACTTGGCCTCCTCGCCCTCGGCCCAATATTCCTTCAGGGCCTGGATCGTGGCATAGATCGTCTGAACCGGCGGCGTAAAGTGCATCTCTCCGGTGCGTTCAAAATAATCATACTGCATATACAAATTGCAATAATAGGAGCGCTTCGGGTAATCCTTGCTCTTTTCGATCACACTCCGGTTGCCGACGATAAAGCTCAGGCCCGTAAAGGCCATCAGACCCTTCTGGGCGCTTGCCATGCAGAAGTCGATGTTGTCCTTTTCCACGTCAATGGGCCGCATGGCGTAAGAGCTGGTGGTATCCACGGTGAAAATCGCGCCGTAGCGATGGGCCAGCGCGCCGATCTCACGGATGGGATTCAGAATGCCGGTGCCTGTCTCATTGTGCGTGGTATGCACCAGCGCGATATCGGGATTGGCCTTCAGCGTTTCTTCCACGGCAGCCAGATCGGGCCGCTGATCCACCGGGAATTGCAGATCGATATGGGGCAGACCGTAATAGCTGCAGATTTCCACCGCACGGGAGCTGTAGGCGCCGTTGTTCACCACCAGGATCTTCTTCCCTGCCGGAAGCAGGCTGTTCAGCACCACGTCTATGTTGATCGTACCGGAGCCGCAAAACAGAACGCTGGTGTATTTCTCCAAATCACCGTGGACGATTTTCACCAGATCCTCCCGCAGGCCCTTCATCAGACCGGCGAATTCCTTCTCTCTCGGGCAAATATCCGGCACGACCTGGGCATACTTCACGCTGTCCGTGGTGGTGGAGGGGCCGGGATTCAATAAGACATTTCTCTTGACAGATTCCATGAGACGCTCCTTTCCGATTGTTCAATCAATTCGATTTTCGTTCAAATTTTTGCTCATGGCGTATTATATCATACATCATTTGAAAATTCCACTCTTATTTTTGCTATTTTTCCAACAAAAAAGAAACTGAAAAACACCCTTGCAATTCTAAAACGATTTGCTATAATGGATGCGTAATAAAGAACCGAAAGGAGTTTTCCGAATGCTGAACCGAGTATCTACTTCCAATGCCCCCGCGGCGATCGGCCCCTACTCCCAGGCTGTCTGGGCCGGTAATTTCCTGTACCTCTCCGGCATGATGCCCATTGATCCCGCTACCGGCGCGCTGGAGCCTGCCGACATCACCGTCCAGGCCGCCCGGATCATGAAGAATATTGAAGCTGTCCTGTCCGAGGCGGGTCTTACCCAGGAGAACGTTGTCAAGACCACCTGCTTCCTCTCCGATATGGGCAACTTTGCCGCCTTCAACGCCGTATACGGCGAATACTTCAGCTCCAAGCCTGCCCGCTCCTGCGTGGCTGTCCGGGAGCTGCCCAAGAGCGCCCTGGTCGAGGTCGAGGTCATCGCGTACAAGGGCTGATCAGCAAATTAAAATGTGGCCGGTGCTGTCATGCGTCACAGCACCGGCCCCGCTTTCTTCAATTTACTTTGCGATCAGCTCCAGGAACTCAGTCCGGAAATCGTCGTTCGCCGCAGGCGTCAGCAGCTCTCTGGCGCTCTGGTAGGTAGCGCTTCCCTTGTAGGCGGAGCTCTTGAGGATCATAGCGCACTCTGCCACACCGGCCGCCCAGCGCAGATTGTCGCTCATGCTCTCGTGGAACACTTCCCTGGAAATCGGATAGCTTTTCAGCGTGCTGTCCTTCCCCTCGGGCGCCTTATAGCGAATATTCAGCGTCCCGATCTCGTCGGAATACGCGTTTTGTGCAGCTTCCGTCTTGCTGTACTTGGAGTCCACTTCGGGGATCTCGAATTCAGAATCCACGGGGACGATCTCAAACAGCGCCGTGACCTGGTGGCCTGCGCCGATCTCGCCGCCGTCCTTGCTGTCGTCTGCAAAGTCCGTTGCGGACATGACCCGGTTTTCATAGCCGATCAGCCGATAACCCTTGATCACCGCCGGGTTGAATTCCACCTGGAGCTTCACGTCCTTGGCAACGGTAAAGAGCGTGCCGCCCGCCTCATTGACCAGGACCCGCCGGGCCTCGTCAATGGTGTCGATGTAGGCATAGTTGCCGTTGCCGTTGTCGGCCATGGATTCCAGCTTATTGTCCTTATAGTTTCCCATCCCGTAGCCCAGGACGGAAAGATACACACCGTTCTTGGCGTTTTCCTGGATCAGCCTGGTCAATTCGCCCTCGCTGGTGATGCCAACATTGAAGTCGCCGTCGGTCGCCATGATGACGCGGTTGATTCCGCCTTCGATGAAATGGCGCTCCGCAAGCTGGTAGGCCATCTGGATGGCTTTGTCGCCCTGGGTTGAGCCGTGCGCCACAAGTCCTTCGATCGCTGCCGCGATCTTCTGCTGCTGGCTGCCGTTGGCACCGTCCAGAATGATCTCCTCCCCCGAGGAATACGTAATGATCGAGACCGTATCGTTCTGATCCAGGGTTTCCACCAGCGTTAAGAAGGAGCGCTGCACCAGGGGCAGCTTGTCGGCGGAATCCATGGAGCCGGAGACGTCGATCAAAAAGACAAGGTTGGAGCGCGGAAGCTCTTCTGCGTTCAGACACTTCGCCTGCAGGCCGATGGAAAGCAGCTGAGTCTGATCGTTCCAGGGGCAGGGAGCGGCCTCCAGCGTGACAGAAAACGGATCCTCTCCCTCGGGCTCCGGATAGTCGTAGCGGAAATAATTGATGAACTCCTCCACCCGAACGGAGTCCGGGCGCACGGTCTGCCCTTTCTTGACCTGACGCCGGAAGTTGGAATAGGAAGCCGTGTCCACATCCGCCGCAAAGGTGGCAAAGGGATTGGCCGAGACGCTCTGGAAGCTGTTTTCCTGCTGGTAATCATATTCCTCCGTGTTCCAATCCGGTTCGTCCACGGGGGAATTCATGCCGTCATACTCGGCCTCAGCTATCAACTCTTGCCTATAATTCTTTCCGCCGGTCTTCCCGTCTGCGGGGCTGGCATCCTTGACCGCATTTGAAGCGCATCCGGTCAGAGCGGAAGCCAGAAGCAGGGCTGCCATGGGGAGTGCAAGGATGGATCTCTTTTTCATTTTTCATACTTCCTTTCCTGTGAATTGCTTTGGTTCTTAGACGGCGCAAATTGGATAATGTTCCCAAATGAAAAAAAAGAATAACAGGCATGAAAAAACCTCCCTTGTCAGGAACAAGAGAGGTTTTATGGAGCGGGTGACGAGGCTCGAACTCGCTACCTCCACCTTGGCAAGGTGGCGCTCTACCGGATGAGCTACACCCGCAAGCAACGGGGATATTATAGCACATTCTTCGGATTTGTCAACATCTTTTTTGAACTTTTTTACCTTACAGGCTGCCCAACAGAAAGAGCCGGGCAGGCAAGCCGATTCCGGTCAAGAAACATAGAATTCTTCCATCGTGTCCAGGCAAAAGCAGCCGAGGGTGCCGAAGAACACCGCGCCGCAATCTACTTCGATGTGATTGTTTCCGCGGAAGATCTTTCCTTTATAGTCCGGGTCGATCAGAACCGTGGGCGTATGGCCTGTTACAAGGTATCTGTCTTCATAATAGGCCTTGGAATAGTCCATACGCGTCCAGATCAGATCCATCGGATCGCAGTCCTCCGGCTGTTTGCTCGGCGGATAATCCCCTACCCCCGCGTGAACCAGAAGGAACCTTCTGCCGTTCACCGACAGATCGCGGAACAGGGGCAGCCGCTGCAGGTAGTCACGGATCGCCTTCTGCTGCTCTGTCGGAAGGGCCAGATAGGCCTCCCAGGTCACAAGCCCACCGTTGCGCTCCGTCCAGTTGACAAAGATTCGCCTGGCGGTCGCACGTTCCAGGATCGGCGGCTTGATTTCCCGGTTCTGGATCACGCGGCGGAACATATCCTCATGGTTGCCCAGAAGCATGACCACATTGTCCCGCCGCATCACATCCTGCAGCACAGAAATGCCGTCCGGCCCACGGTCAACAACGTCTCCCAGCAGATACAGAGTATCGGAATCAGAGAAACGGATCCGTTCCAGCATACGACGGAACAGCGCAAAGCAGCCATGTACGTCTGAAATCACGTAATTCATGCGAATTCACCACTCACAGGAATGCTGATCAGGGCTCAAACAGCTCTTCCACCGGCTCGTCCTGTACCACAGGCACTTCCTCGGGATCCATCGGCGCGCCGTTCTGCATGGCTGCCCACTTTTCCTTGGTGATCAGAAGCTGCCGGGGCTTGGAGCCCTCAAAGGGCCCGACGATCCCGCGCTCCTCCATTTCGTCCACAATCCGGGCGGCCCGGGCGTAGCCAAGCTTGAGACGGCGCTGCAGCAGGGACACGGAACACAGGCCGGTCTCGAGGATGACCTCCACCGCGGCAGGCAGAAGCTCGTCCCCTGCCTCCTCCTCAACGGCAGCACCGCTGGGATTGGAGGGCGTGGCGCTGGCGCTGGCGGCATTCCCCTTGCCGGACTGGGCTGCGCGCTGGTCGATCTCCTGCTGGATCTCGTCGTTATACTCCGCGCAGCCGTTGGCCTTCACAAAGTCAATGACCCGCTGCACCTCTGTCTCGTCAATGTAGCAGCCCTGGACACGCTTCTTGCCCATGCCAAGGGGTGCGTAAAGCATATCGCCGCGGCCGATGAGCTTTTCTGCGCCCATGGAGTCCAGAATGATACGGGACTCCATGGCGCTGGAAACAACCAGCGCGATCCTGGAGGGGATATTTGCTTTCATCAGACCGGTGATGACGTCGGCGGAGGGACGCTGGGTCGCGATCACCAGGTGCACGCCAGCGGCACGACCCATCTGGGCAATGCGGCAGATGGCCTCCTCGACCTCCTTACCGGCCACCAGCATCAGGTCAGCCAGCTCGTCGATGACCACGACCAGCTTCGGAATAGATTCCAGCCCCTCTTCCTCTGCGGCCAGCCTGTTGTAGGACTCAATATCCCGTACACCGGCTTCCGACAGGGAGCGATAGCGGCGCATCATTTCGGTGACGGCCCACTGCAGCGCGCCGGCAGCCTTCTTGGCGTCTGTGACAACGGGGATCAGCAGGTGCGGAATGCCGTTGTAGATGCCGAACTCCACCATCTTCGGATCCACCACGATCAGCTTGACCTCATCCGGGGTAGCCTTATAGAGCAGAGAGATCAAAATGCTGTTGGTACAGACGGATTTACCGGAGCCGGTGGTACCGGCGATCAGAACGTGGGGCATCTTGGCGATATTCCCCACCACGCAGGCACCGTTGATATCCTTGCCCACCGCAAAGGAGATCTTGGATTTCGCACTGCGGAATTCCTTGGAATCGATGACCTCCCGGATGGAAACAGTGCTCACCTGCTTGTTGGGCACCTCAATACCCACCATGGAGTTCTTGTCCGGGATGGCGGAGATGCGAACGCCGGACGCGCCCAGCTCCAGGGCGATATCGTCCGCCAGACCAGTCAGCTTGTTCAGTCTGACGCCCTGGGCGAGCTGCAGCTCATACATGGTCACGTTGGGGCCGCGGGTGACGTTCACGATCTGGGCGTCCACGTTAAAACAGGCCAGCTTCTCCTGCAGACGGCGGGTATTCTCCCGCATTTCCGCGCTGGCATCCACGCTGTCATGGGCAACTGTATTCAGCAGATCGATGGGCGGATAGACATAGGCCGGCTTTTCCTGCTCCTGGGTCTGGGCCTGCGCCTGTTCGATCTCCATGCCGATCTCCGCGGCAGCCTTTCTTGCCTCAGAGGCCTTGACCTTCTCGGAGGGCGGCGCCTTCACGGGCTCGTCTGCGGGGATCGGCTCAGAAGCAGCCGGCTTGGGGGGGAAGATCGGCTCCGGATCCGGCTGAACGCTCTGCTCCGCAGCGGGCTTCTGGGAAGAAACCAGAATAGGGTCGTCCACCGGCAGATCAATGTCGATGCGGCGGGGCTTCTGCGCCGGTCTGGGCGTAACGGGTTCCAAGGGGAGCTGAACCGGAACGGCCTGTTCCTTTTTCTCCGCGGCGTTCTTACGGATCTGATCCGGATCATCCACCGGCAGATCGTAGTCAAATCTGTTCCGTTCCTGTCGGCGGAGCTGCCGCTCCTGCCGGCGCTCGTCGCGGATCTCACGGTGCTGGATGGCACGCTCCACCAGAACCTCGGCAGGTTCCTTCCGCTGGGGCCGATCCTTCCGATGCAGCTCGTCCCGGTGGTCGTTCAAGGCACGAAGCAGACCGGTCAGCGTCAGATTCAAGGACGCGGGAAGGGTGACGATCAGCAGAAGGATGCAGACCGCCCATCCCACGGCATTGCCGCCGGGCAGGCAGAACAGCATGGCAAGCAGGCCGCCCAGCAGACCGCCGGAGAGATTGTCGGCTCCTTCCCGGTAGAGGACGCCGAGCATTTCGACGCCCCACACAGCCTTGGATTCCCCGATCACCAAATGTGCCAGCGCGGAAACCAGCAGGGCAAAGCCCAGAGAGCACAGGATCCGCATGGTGACAGGCTTCCCACCGTGGAAGAAAAGCGCGATCGCACACAGGATCAGACCGAGGGGCAGGATCACCAGCCCAACGTGGCCGACCATGCCCATAAAGAACCTGGCCAGCACGCTTTCCTTGTCCAGCCCGCTGAGCAGGATCAGCAGCGCCAGCAGAACGCAGACGCCGCCCCAGAGCTCCTTGCGGAATTCAGATAAAATGCCGGGGTCGCGGCGCTGCTTCTGCTTTGCCGCAGCGTTTTTGGAGCTGCCGTTGGACGCACCGGCCCGTTTGGTTTTCTTCTTGCTTGTAGCCATAATACGATGAACTCCTGTTATGGAATCGGAATAGGATCTGCCCCGCCCATCAGGCGGAGATCAAAAACAGAATCAGCGCAAGGATCCCCGCGCCCCAGGACCAATAGGCAAAGACGGTGGGACGGCGGTGCGCCATAAAATCGGTAAAAAATCGAAGGGTGAAAAACCCTGCCAGCGAGGAAACGGCAAACCCCAGGATCAGATAAGGCGCGGAAGCAATGCTTCCCTCCCCCGCACCTGCGGAGATTAGCTGGATCAAGCCCGAGATCAAAAACACCGGGATCCCCAGCAGGCCGACGAACTCCGCAGTCGCAGCGCCGTTCAGCCCGAGATGGAACAGGACGGACACGGTCATGCCGCTTCTGGACAGGCCGGGCAGCACAGTGACCGTCTGGACGGCACCGGTGAGCACCGCGTCGCGCAGCGTCATTTGATGGATCGTTCTTTTTTCCCGGGCAGCGCGGGCGGAAAGAAACAGCACCGTACCGGACAGGATCAGCAGGCCGCACACGTAAACCAGCCTGTAATCTCCGGACACGATCCGGACGCGAAGACCGTTGAACAGAAAGGCAGCGGGCATAGGAAGCAGCGCCAGGAAAACAAGCTGCCCGAGCCTTCTGCCAAAGGGGACGCCCCGCTCCCGATTCGTCGGGCGAAGCAGGCCGAACAACACCAGATTCTCACGCAGCATATCCATCAGCTGCGTATGATAGAACAGGATCCCGGCAAAGCTGACGCCAAAGAGAAGCATGGCATAAAAAGACCGAAATTCCCCTTCAGAGACCGGCACACCCAAAAGCTCGGCAAGCAAATATATATGGCCCGAACCGGAAACAGGCAGGATTTCAGTGATCCCGGCGGCCAGAGCCAGCAAAACAGCGGCAAGAATGGTCATAGTTCCTCCAAACGGCGAATCGTCGCCACATTAGGGGTATTATATCACATCGAAACTCGAATTTCCAGACTTTTTTCTGGAAAGTATCCCCGTCTCATGTAGGTGTTACAATGATACTTAACAGTTGAAAAAAGAATAGCGAATCGGGAGCACCTGTGATATGGTTAAGTTGCTCAGACAAAACCGAAAGGGCAGGTGACCGATTCGCCAT